>PPYE01090251.1_pt1 | contig 258275 bp, 196 predicted proteins | sample 1559881 | NCBI WGS metagenome assembly PPYE01 (sample SAMN08240022, study PRJNA423297) | Human gut metagenome, whole genome shotgun sequencing project. | reverse complement strand
GTCAAGTGGGAGAGTAGGTAGTTGCCGTTTTTCAGGAAAGCCTCCATGTCGAAAGATATGGGGGCTTTTTGTATTTATAATGGTTGCTTTCAGTAGCTTTTTTTCCTCTTTGAACCCTCTATTTTCCTTTTTCAGCAAGCAATTTCTTTTAAGTTTGCAACTTCATCCTTATCTTTACGGAATAAAAATGGCATAAAAAGACTTTTTTTGAAAAATAGGGTGTTTTTATTCTGTTCTTTCTCCTTTTTATCTGAGGGATTTTAGTACTTTTGGACTCGAATCTAATAAAAAGGGAAAAAATCGCAATTATATAATTATTAAAATTACTCCTGTTATATGGAAAACAAAATTCAAGAGTTGACTGATAAGATTTACCGCGAGGGGGTTGAAAAAGGTAACACCGAGGCTCAAAAACTTATCGCTAACGCTCAAGATGAAGCCAAGAAAATTGTAGAAGATGCTCGTAAAGAAGCTGAAGCAATTGTGGCTGCCTCTCGTAAGTCTGCTGATGAACTAGCAGAAAATATCAAGTCGGAATTAAAATTGTTCGCCGGCCAGGCTGTGAATGCCCTGAAGTCTGAAATCGCCACACTTGTGACGGATAAAATTGTCAATGCGGATGTGAAAGCATTTGCCGCCGATAAAGATTATCTGAATGCATTTATAGTTGCATTGGCTTCCAAGTGGAGTGTGAACGAGCCTATCGTGATTTCGACTGCTGATGCAGATGGTCTGAAAAAATACTTTGCTTCACAAGCAAAAGTGTTGCTGGATAAAGGAGTGAAGATAGAGCAAGTGAACGGAAACAAGACGTTGTTTACGGTTTCGCCTGCCGATGGTTCGTACAAGGTAAACTTCGGTGAAGAAGAATTTATGAATTACTTCAAAGAATTCCTGCGTCCGCAGTTAGTGGAAATGCTATTCTAAAACCACAGGATATGAGTAAATACTATTACTACTTGGTAGCCGGTTTGCCCGAACTCACATTGGAGGACAGTAAGCTGAGCTATACGGTAGCTGATTTCAAAGCGGAACTGTATCCGGATTTGTCCGACAAAGATAGAAAGCTGATTGATTTGTTCTATCTGAAGTTTGACAATGCGAACGTTCTGAAATTACTAAAGGACAAGGACGCTACCATTGATCCGCGCGGAAATTATTCTGCAGAAGAATTGGCAGAGTTTATCTCGTCTCTGAAAGAGGGTGATGAGATAGCTGATGCCATGTTCCCTTCCTATCTCTCCACCTTTATTTCCGAATATTTCAATGCTACTGCTGAGGACGATTTTCTCCATGAAGACCGTCTGGCTGCGCTTTATTATGAGTATGCAATGAAGTGCAAAAATAAGTTCGTGTCTTCCTGGTTTGCGTTCAATCTGACGATGAACAATATACTGGTGGCACTGACTGCCCGGAAATTCAAGATGGATATCGCTCCGCTGATAGTGGGTGATACGGAAGTGTGCGAGGCTTTGCGTACATCCGGTGCTCGTGATTTCGGGCTGACGGGGGAAGTGGATTTCTTGGATCAGTTAGTAAAGATCAGCGAAACCGAAGAACTGGTGGAGCGGGAGAAGAAAATAGATCAGTTGCGTTGGAATTGGATGGAAGAAGCTACTTTTTTCAATTATTTCACCGTGGAACGTCTGTTCGTTTTCCTGTTGCAACTGGAAATGATAGAACGGTGGATTTCTTTGGATAAGGAAAAGGGTAACCAATTGTTCCGCAGCATCATAGCAACGTTGAAGGACGAGGTACAGATACCCGCAGAATTCAGATAAAATAAATAACATAATTATATGGCAACAAAAGGAACTGTTAGTGGCGTTATCGCCAACATGGTAACCCTCGTCGTTGACGGCCCGGTGGCACAGAACGAGATTTGCTACATCTCGACCGGAGGTGACCGGCTGATGGCGGAGGTGATTAAGGTGGTAGGTACCCATGTGTACGTGCAGGTGTTTGAAAGCACCCGCGGACTGAAAGTAGGGGCTGAAGCCGAATTTACCGGACACATGCTTGAGGTGACATTAGGCCCGGGTATGCTTTCGAAAAACTACGACGGTCTGCAAAACGACCTTGACAAGATGGATGGAGTCTTCCTGAAACGCGGGCAATATACGTATCCGCTGGACAAGGGAAGCAGATGGCACTTTATGCCTTTGGTGAAAGTAGGTGATAAAGTGGAAGCTGCTGCCTGGCTGGGACAGGTGGACGAAAACTTTCAACCGCTGAAAATCATGGTACCCTTCACCCAGAAAGGTGTATGTACTGTGAAGTCCATCGTGGATGAAGGTGAGTACAGCATCGAAGATATCGTAGCCGTGCTGACTGACGAAGAAGGAAATGACATTCATGTGAACATGATACAGAAATGGCCGGTGAAACGCGCCATGACAAATTATAAGGAAAAACCGCGTCCCTTTAAACTGCTGGAAACGGGTGTACGTGTAATCGATACTGTGAATCCTATTGTAGAAGGTGGTACGGGCTTTATCCCCGGTCCTTTCGGTACAGGAAAGACGGTGCTTCAGCATGCCATCTCCAAACAGGCGGAAGCGGATATCGTAATCATCGCTGCTTGTGGTGAGCGTGCCAATGAGGTTGTGGAAATCTTTACGGAGTTTCCGGAACTGGTTGACCCGCATACAGGACGTAAGTTGATGGAGCGTACCATCATTATCGCCAATACCTCGAACATGCCGGTGGCTGCCCGTGAAGCATCTGTATATACGGCTATGACGATTGCGGAATATTATCGAAGCATGGGTCTGAAGGTATTGCTGATGGCTGACTCTACTTCCCGTTGGGCACAGGCATTGCGTGAAATGTCCAACCGTATGGAAGAGTTGCCTGGACCTGATGCATTCCCGATGGACTTGTCTTCTATCATCTCCAACTTCTACGGACGTGCCGGATATGTAGTGCTGGGTAATGGTGAAACGGGATCTATTACCTTTATCGGTACGGTATCTCCTGCCGGTGGTAACCTGAAAGAGCCTGTAACGGAAAATACGAAGAAAGTAGCCCGTTGTTTCTATGCTCTTGAACAGGATCGCGCCGACAAGAAACGCTATCCTGCCGTGAATCCGATTGATTCTTACTCTAAATACATCGAATATCCTGAATTTGAGGAATATATCAAAAATCATATCAATGGTGAATGGATTGGTAAGGTAAACGAAATCAAAAACCGCCTGCAACGCGGTAAGGAGATTGCCGAACAGATCAATATCCTGGGTGATGACGGTGTTCCTGTAGAATATCATGTAACATTCTGGAAATCAGAGTTGATTGACTTTGTAATCCTGCAACAGGATGCTTTCGACGAAATTGATGCTGTAACACCGATGGAACGTCAGGAGGATATCCTGAATATGATCATTGACATCTGTCATACGGAATTTGAATTCGATAACTTTAATGAGGTAATGGATTACTTCAAGAAGATGATTAATGTTTGCAAGCAGATGAACTATTCGAAGTTCAAGTCAGAAGAATATGAAGGATTCCGTAAACAGTTGCAGGAACTGATTGAAGAACGTAAAGCATAAAAAAGAATAAGATGGCAACAAAAGCATTTCAAAAAATATATACCAAGGTCACTCAGATTACGAAAGCTACCTGCTCGCTGAAAGCAACAGGGGTGGGGTATGACGAGTTGGCTACCGTAAACGGTAAGCTCGCCCAGGTGGTGAAGATTGCCGGTGACGATGTGACTCTGCAGGTATTCGAAGGTACGGAAGGTATTCCGACCAATGCGGAGATAGTATTCCTGGGCAAGTCGCCTACGCTGAAAGTGAGCGAACAGCTTGCAGGGCGTTTCTTCAACGCTTTCGGTGATCCGATTGACGGAGGTCCGTCCATCGAAGGTCAGGAAGTGGAGATCGGTGGTCCGTCTGTGAATCCGGTACGTCGTAAACAACCGTCGGAACTGATTGCAACAGGTATTGCGGGTATCGACTTGAACAATACGCTGGTATCCGGACAGAAAATTCCATTCTTTGCCGACCCCGACCAGCCGTTTAACCAGGTAATGGCGAATGTAGCACTTCGTGCCGAGACAGATAAGATTATTCTGGGTGGTATGGGTATGACGAATGATGACTACCTGTACTTTAAGAATGTGTTCTCTAATGCCGGTGCGCTCGACCGTATCGTCAGCTTCATGAATACAACGGAGAATCCTCCGGTAGAACGTTTGCTGATTCCGGACATGGCGTTGACGGCAGCCGAATATTTCGCTGTGAACAATGATGAAAAGGTACTGGTGCTCTTGACTGATATGACCTCTTACGCTGATGCCTTGGCTATCGTATCCAACCGTATGGACCAGATTCCTTCCAAGGACTCTATGCCGGGTTCTCTTTATTCGGATTTGGCTAAGATCTATGAGAAGGCTGTGCAGTTCCCGAGTGGCGGTTCCATTACCATTATCGCGGTAACTACATTGTCCGGTGGCGACATTACGCATGCTGTGCCTGATAATACGGGTTACATTACGGAAGGTCAGTTATTCCTGCGTCGTGATACGGATATCGGTAAGGTTATCGTTGACCCATTCCGTTCACTATCCCGTTTGAAACAGCTCGTTACAGGTAAGAAGACCCGTAAGGATCATCCGCAGGTGATGAATGCTGCTGTACGTCTGTACGCCGATGCTGCCAATGCCAAGACGAAGTTGGAGAACGGTTTCGACCTGACGAACTATGACGAACGTACCCTTGCATTTGCCAAGGATTACTCCAACCAACTGCTGGCTATTGATGTGAACCTCGATACGACAGAAATGCTCGATGTGGCCTGGAGCCTGTTCGGCAAGTATTTCCGTCCGGAAGAAGTGAATATCAAGAAAGAATTGGTTGACGAGTTCTGGCCAAAAGCAAATAACTAATCACTAACAACTAATCACTAATAAAGTGGCTATAAAGTTTCAATATAATAAAACTTCCCTCCAGCAGTTGGAAAAGCAACTGAAAGTGCGGGTACGTACACTCCCTATTATTAAGAATAAGGAGAGCGCACTACGCATGGAAGTGAAGCGCTGCAAATCAGAAGCTGCCGCGCTGGATGAGAAGTTGGAACGGGAAATCCAGGCCTATGAAGCGATGTTCGCCCTTTGGAATGAGTTTGATTCCTCATTGATAAAGGTGAGCGATGTACATCTCGGCGTGAAAAAGATTGCTGGTGTACGGGTGCCGCTGCTCGAAAACGTTGATTTCGAAATACGCCCCTACAGCCTGTTCAATGCCCCCAAATGGTATGCCGACGGCATACATTTGCTCAAGGTGTTGGCACAGACGGCTATCGAGCGGGAGTTTATCGTCGCCAAACTGGGCTTGCTGGAACATGCGCGTAAGAAGACTACCCAAAAGGTAAACCTCTTTGAGAAAGTGCAGATTCCAGGCTATCAGGATGCTCTGCGAAAGATCAAGCGCTTCATGGAAGACGAGGAGAACCTCTCTAAGTCATCGCAGAAAATCATGAAATCCCATCAAGAGAGTAGGAAGGAGGCAGAAGCATGATTACAAAAATGAAGAAGCTCACGTTCCTTGTATATCATAAGGAGTACGAAGCATTTCTGAACGGAGTGCGCGAACTTGGAGTAGTGCACGTAGCCGAAAAACAGCAAGGCGTAGCCGATAATGTAGAATTGCAGGATAGCATCCGGCTTTCCTCACGTCTGCAAGCGACATTGAAAATGCTGCATGGCTTGAGCGAAGCGAAGGAACCTACACCTGCTTCTGCTGCCCGTGGACTGGAAGTTCTGGACGAAGTAGATGTGCTGCAAAGTGAAAAGGCGAAGCTGCAACAACAGTTGCAGAACTATCAGAAGGAGAGAGCCGCCCTGGAACCATGGGGTGATTTTGAGCCCGAAAGCCTTAGTAAACTGCACGATGCCGGTTTCACGGTGAACTTCTACAGTTGTTCGGAGGGTAGCTATGACGAGACTTGGGAAGAGATTTATAATGCGATGATTATCAATCGTGTATCCTCACGTATCTATTTCATTACTATAACTAAAAATGTAGTGGAAGTGGATTTGGATGCAGAACAGATAAAGTTGCCTTCTTACTCGTTGACCCGTATGCAGATACTTTGTCAGGAGACTGAACAGGCTTTGGCAGACAATGATCAGAAGTTGACGGTACTTGCCGGAAAAGAACAACCTTCATTGCAGGCTGCACTGAAAGAGGTGAACACTGAAATAGAGTTCTCCAAAGTAATGCTGAATACGGAGGCTACGGCAGGAGAGAAATTGATGTTACTACAAGGTTGGGCACCGGCTTCCAAAGAAAAGGAAATCGCTGCATGGCTGGATGAACAGCATATTTATTATGAAATAACGAATCCGACACCGGAAGATAATGTGCCTATTCAGTTGAACAACAAAGGTTTCTTTGCATGGTTTGAACCGATATGCAGGCTCTATATGCTTCCGAAATACAGTGAGTTGGACTTGACACCGTTTTTTGCACCGTTCTTTATGGTGTTCTTCGGACTGTGTCTGGGTGACTCCGGTTACGGGTTGTTCCTGTTCCTTGCTGCCACGCTGTACCGTATGTTTGCCAAGAACATCAGTGCTACGATGAAGCCGATTCTTTCATTGGTGCAGATATTGGCTGCCTCTACATTCTTCTGTGGAATGCTGACAGGTACGTTCTTCGGGGTAAGTCTCTATGACATCAATATACCTTTCCTACAGTATATGAAGGAGCATTTGTTCATGGACAACAATGCCATGTTCCAGCTCTCATTGATATTGGGTGTGATACAGATTCTCTTCGGTATGATACTGAAAGCTGTGAATCAGGCGATACAGTTCGGCTTCAAGTATGCCGTGGCTACGATTGGTTGGATCATACTGCTGGTATCCTGCGGAGTAGGAGCCTTGTTGCCCGAAATCATGCCGTTGGGCGGAACGGTACATCTGTGTATCCTCGGTGTGGCCGCTGCCATGATATTCCTCTTCAATAGTCCCGGTAAGAACGTGTTCCTGAACATCGGGCTGGGATTGTGGGATTCTTACAATATGGCTACAGGCTTACTTGGAGACGTGCTTTCATACGTTCGTTTGTTTGCCCTCGGTCTGTCGGGAGGTATCCTTGCAGGAGTATTCAACAGTCTGGCTGTGGGTATGAGCCCCGACAATGTGATTGCCGGACCGATTGTGATGGTGCTGATATTCGTTATCGGACATGCGATCAATATGTTTATGAATGTACTGGGTGCGATGGTTCATCCTATGCGTCTGACCTTTGTGGAGTTTTTCAAGAATTCCGGTTACGAAGGTGGCGGAAAAGAATATAAGCCATTCAAAAAATAACAATTATAGAATTAAAAATTAAAACAATAAAAACGTAAGATTATGGAAATGAATTTATTGATTGCCTACATCGGCATCGCAGTAATGATTGGTTTGTCTGGCATCGGTAGTGCCTATGGAGTGACGATTGCCGGTAACGCAGCTATCGGCGCTTTAAAGAAGAACGACGGTGCATTCGGTAACTTCCTCGTATTGACCGCCCTTCCCGGTACACAGGGTTTGTATGGTTTTGCCGGTTACTTTATGTTCCAGACTATTTTCGGTATCCTCACTCCTGAAATGACAGGTATCCAGGCTGCCGCTATCCTTGGTGCAGGTATCGCGTTGGGATTGGTTGCTTTATTCTCAGCCATCCGCCAGGGACAGGTTTGTGCGAATGGTATTGCAGCTATCGGACAAGGTCACGATGTATTCAGCAACACGCTGATCCTCGCTGTATTCCCGGAACTTTACGCTATTGTTGCTCTGGCTGCAACATTCTTGATCGGTAGCGCATTGGTTGCATAAGAATCTATTTCTGAATAATTTGCTGACCCGGGGTTGCCTTTTTGATGTCAACTCCGGGTTAATTGTTTCCGGATGCCACACTTGAATAAGGTAAATGTCACACCTCGGCAAGTGAAATGCCACACTTTGTATGTCGCGAAGTGTGGCATTTACCTTATTCAAGTGTGGCATTTGAAACGATAGTCAGTCCATCTAACTATTTTTCGCAAACGATTGTTTATGCATATTTCATTAGTTTTTTCGATTAATAGGCTATTTTTCAAAGAATAATGTGTAATTTTGCAGCCGGTATTAAGTAATAGAGATTAAAAGTAATATGACTAAAGAGCTGTTAACCCCCGACTACATCTTCGAGTCAAGCTGGGAAGTATGTAACAAGGTTGGAGGTATCTATACGGTTTTGTCCACGCGAGCAAATACCTTGCAGGCAAGATTTCATGATAGATTGTTTTTCATAGGACCTGATTTTTGGCAGGGGAAAGAGAACCCTTTGTTTATCGAGTCCGATAACCTTTGTGCAGCATGGAAAAAGCATGCATTTACAAAAGATAACCTTTCCGTCCGCATAGGGCGCTGGAACATTCCGGGCAATCCGATCGTTATATTGGTTGATTTCCAACCGTTTTTCGCGCAGAAGAATGAAATTTATACAGAAATGTGGAACCACTATCAGGTGGATTCGCTACATGCATACGGTGATTATGATGAAGCATCTATGTTTTCGTATGCTGCCGGAAAGGTGGTAGAGAGTTTCTATCGCTATAACCTGACGGAAACGGATAAGGTGGTTTATCAGGCTCATGAGTGGATGACCGGTATGGGTGCCCTCTACCTGCAGATTGCTGTTCCTGAAATCGCAACGATCTTTACCACGCATGCCACGTCTATCGGACGCTCCATTGCGGGAAACAATAAACCTCTGTACGACTATCTCTTTGCCTATAATGGCGATCAGATGGCGGGAGAGCTTAATATGCAGTCCAAACATTCCATTGAAAAACAAACCGCGCATTATGTAGACTGTTTTACGACTGTGAGCGAAATCACGAATAATGAATGCAGGGAATTGCTCGATAAGCCTGCCGATGTAGTGCTTATGAACGGTTTCGAGGATGATTTTGTGCCGAAAGGTGCTACATTTACTGGAAAGCGCAAACGTGCCAGGGCTACCATGCTACGCGTTGCCAATTGTTTGATGGGCACGGACTTGGGAGATGATACGTTGATTATCGGTACCAGCGGTCGATATGAATTTAAGAATAAGGGTATCGATGTCTTTCTGGAATCTCTGAATCGCCTGAACCGTGACAAGAACTTAAAGAAAAATGTATTGGCTTTCGTTAATGTACCCGGATGGGTAGGGGATGCTCGTGAGGATCTGCAAGAGCGCCTTAAGAGTAAAGAGAAATTCACTACTCCATTGGAAGTTCCTTTGATTACCCATTGGCTACATAACATGACGCACGATCAGGTGCTGGATATGTTGAAGTACATGGAGATGCACAATCATCCTGAAGATAAGGTCAAGGTCATTTTCGTTCCCTGCTATCTGGATGGAAAGGATGGCATTATGAACAAACAATATTACGATTTGATATTGGGAGAAGACCTCAGTGTCTACCCTTCATATTATGAACCTTGGGGATATACCCCGTTGGAAAGTGTTGCTTTCCATGTTCCGACCATCACGACCGATCTGGCTGGATTCGGACTTTGGGTAAACAGCCTGAAAAATCAGCATGGCATCGATGATGGAGTAGAGGTACTTCACCGTTCGGATTATAACTATTCCGAAGTGGCTGATGGCATCAAGGACACCATTTCCGCATTCTCAGGAAAGACGGATGCAGAAGTGAAAAACATTCGCAAGCGTGCTGCCCAAGTGGCTGAGCAGGCTTTGTGGAAGCATTTTATCGAATATTATTATGAGGCCTACGATTTCGCCCTTCGTCGTGCGATGGAGCGTCAGCTGGGTTAAATAGAAATAGAATATTAATCAATCAAGTTATCATACAATGAAGATTAAAGTTAGTAATGTAAACACTCCGAACTGGAAAGATGTGAATGTGAGATCTCATATTCCTGCTGAGTTGGAGAAATTGTCTGAACTGGCACACAACATTTGGTGGTCTTGGAACTACGAAGCTACTGAACTGTTTAGAGATCTTGACCCCGCTCTGTGGAAAGAAGTTGGTCATAACCCTGTACTCTTGTTAGAAAGAATGAGTTATGCTAAGCTCGAAGCACTTGCAAACGACAAAGTTATTCTGAAAAGAATGAATGATGTGTATTCTAAGTTTAGAGCATATATGGATGTAGAATCTGATAAAAAACGTCCTTCCATTGCTTATTTCAGCATGGAGTACGGTTTGAACCAGGTACTTAAGATATATTCAGGTGGTTTGGGCGTTCTTGCCGGCGACTACCTGAAAGAGGCTTCTGATAGCAATGTAGACCTTTGCGCAGTCGGTTTTCTGTATCGTTACGGTTACTTTACACAGACTCTCTCTATGGATGGTCAGCAGATTGCCAACTACGAAGCTCAGAACTTCGGTCAGTTGCCTATCGAGCGCGTGATGGATGAGAATGGTAATCAGGTGATTGTGGATGTTCCTTATTTGGATTATTTCGTTCATGCGTTTGTATGGCGTGTGAATGTAGGACGTATCTCTCTCTATCTGCTGGATACGGACAATGAAATGAATAGTGAATTCGACCGTCCTATCACTCACCAGCTTTATGGCGGTGACTGGGAAAACCGTCTGAAACAAGAAATTCTGCTCGGTATCGGTGGCATCTTGACACTGAAGAAGCTGGGTATTAAGAAAGATGTTTATCATTGCAACGAAGGACACGCAGCATTGATCAATGTTCAGCGTATCTGTGACTATGTAGCCGAAGGTTTGTCTTACGATCAAGCTATCGAACTGGTGCGTGCATCTTCTCTGTATACTGTACATACTCCGGTTCCTGCCGGTCACGATTACTTTGACGAAGGTCTCTTCGGCAAATATATGGGCGGTTATCCTGCCAAGATGGGTATCAGCTGGGATGACCTGATGGATCTCGGCCGTAATAATCCGGGTGATAAAGGCGAACGCTTCTGTATGTCAGTTTTCGCTTGCAACACTTCACAGGAAGTGAACGGTGTAAGCTGGTTGCACGGAAAAGTTTCTCAGGAGATGTTCTCTTCTATCTGGAAGGGTTATTTTCCCGAAGAAATGCATGTGGGGTATGTTACCAACGGTGTACACTTCCCGACATGGAGCGCTACTGAATGGAAACATCTCTATGCTGCTAATTTTGACGAGAACTTCTTGTACGATCAGTCTAACCCGAAGATTTGGGAAGCTATCTACAATGTGCCCGATGAAAAAATCTGGGAAACACGTATGGCTTTGAAGAACAAGTTGATCGACTATGTTCGTAAGCAATACCGTGAAACCTGGTTGAAGAATCAGGGTGATCCTTCACGTATCGTTTCGTTGATGGATAAGATCAACCCGAATGCATTGCTGATCGGTTTCGGTCGCCGTTTTGCTACTTACAAACGTGCTCACTTGCTGTTCACTGACCTTGACCGTCTGGCTAAGATTGTGAACAACCCTGACTATCCGGTACAGTTCCTGTTCACCGGTAAGGCTCACCCGCATGACGGAGCCGGTCAAGGTCTGATCAAGAGAATTATCGAAATCTCCCGTCGTCCGGAATTCCTGGGTAAGATTATTTTCCTGGAAAACTATGATATGCAGCTGGCTCGCCGTCTGGTATCCGGTGTGGATATCTGGTTGAATACTCCGACTCGTCCGCTCGAAGCATCCGGTACTTCCGGTGAGAAAGCGTTGATGAACGGTGTTGTAAATTTCTCCGTACTCGACGGTTGGTGGTTGGAAGGCTACCGCGAAGGTGCAGGTTGGGCGTTGACAGAAAAGCGTACTTACCAGAACCAGGATCATCAGGATCAGCTCGATGCAGCTACTATCTACAGCATCCTTGAAACTGAGATCCTGCCGTTGTACTATGCACGCAACAAGAAAGGATACTCTGAAGGTTGGGTGAAGACTATCAAGAATTCTATTGCACAGATTGCACCTCACTATACAATGAAGCGTCAGTTGGACGACTATTATAGCAAGTTCTACAATAAGTTGGCTAAACGTTTCAGCGCACTGTCTGCTAATGACAATGCCAAAGCTAAGGAAATTGCTGCTTGGAAAGAAGAAGTGGTTTCTAAGTGGGACAGCATCGAGGTCGTATCTTATGACAAGTGTGAAGAATTGCTGCAGGCTACCATCGAAAGCGGTAAGGAATATACCATTACTTACGTTATTGATGAGAAGGGCTTGAACGATGCAATCGGTCTGGAACTGGTAACTACTTACACTGCCGGTGACGGTAAACAACACGTTTACTCTGTTGAGCCGTTCAGCGTAGTGAAGAAAGAGGGTAACCTCTATACCTTCCAGGTAAAACATAAATTAGAGAACGCAGGTAGCTTCAAGGTATCCTACCGTATGTTCCCGAAAAACTCTGATCTGCCTCACCGTCAGGATTTCTGTTACGTTCGCTGGTTCGTGTAAGAGTTTAATATACCAACATACTGAAGCTGCTTGCGGGAGGTTGTCAAACCTCTTGCAAGCAGCTTTTGTTTTGTGTAGTCTCCGAGGGATATGCACAGAGCGGGGAAATTCTCCTGTTGAACAAGTTCCGATAGATACGTGTTTTACTTATACGACTAATAAAATAAAAATTCGTATGAAGAAAATTGTATTGCTCCGCCACGGTGAGAGCGCATGGAATAAAGAGAATCGTTTCACAGGTTGGACCGATGTGGATTTAACAGAAAAAGGTATTGCCGAAGCTAAGAAGGCAGGAGAGTTATTGGTAGATAATGACTTCCTGTTTGATAAGGCCTATACTTCCTACCTGAAACGTGCAGTAAAGACGTTGGATGTGGTGCTGGACCGTATGGATCAGGACTGGATACCGGTAGAAAAATCTTGGCGTCTGAACGAGAAGCACTACGGGCAGCTCCAAGGGCTGAATAAGGCGGAGACTGCTGAAAAATATGGTGAAGAACAGGTGTTAGTCTGGCGTCGCAGCTACGATGTAGCTCCACATGCATTGGCTGAAGATGATCCCCGTAATCCACGTTTTGAGGTTCGATACAATGAAGTGCCCGATGCCGAATTGCCTCGTACAGAGTCGCTGAAAGATACAATAGAACGCATTATGCCTTATTGGAAATGTGTGATTTTCCCGAATCTGAAGACTGCAGATGAACTACTTGTAGTAGCGCACGGCAACAGTTTGCGAGGAATTATCAAACACCTGAAAGGTATCTCCGATGAAGATATTGTAAAGCTGAATCTGCCGACTGCTGTGCCTTATGTATTCGAATTCGATGACGACCTGAATTTGACGAAGGATTATTTTCTGGGAGATCCGGAGGAGATAAAGAAGTTGATGGAAGCGGTGGCGAACCAAGGAAAGAAATGATTGAAGATAAAAAGAGGAATGATGAACGCTCCCTTCATCATTCCTCTTTTTATTATCCTGCCAGCTCGTGAAATATCGTAATACTCAGAAATATTCCGATTGCTAAGCAAAGTGCTATTAATATCCAGTTGGTATATTTGGCACTTGGTTTTGTTTCCTTATGCAGATTCTGGTCGAAGTAGTTCTTGAAGAAGAGATAGATGGCAGGTACGGTTGCACTGGCCAATAATAAATCTTCCGGAATTTTGTAGACGTAAACCTTGGAGAAAGCAATGAGTGCCCAGTGACAAAGGAAAAGGATCACCAATAGATTGACCTTACGGGAAAACGCCAACAACAATCCGATAGTGAATACGGCTACGGAACAGGGCATGACACAGGTAGTCATCATCGGGAATTCCATGCCCCGTGCCCATGAGAGGAGAGGGTAAAGGAACGGCATGGCATACAATATGTAAGTCAGCTTGTCATATTTGTGGTAACGCTCAAACGGAGTATAGTTCGTAATGAGATCCCATAGCCAGATAAGTGCGATTATGCCCCAGAATATGGCAAGTATATAATTGTAATTCCGGTCACCACAATAAATCATGTAGTAGACGATAGAAATCCAGCTATTTAAAAACACCATATATCCCTTCATCAGCCGCTTGACTAGTAGTGTCGGTTTCTGATAGAGAAGTATGGTCAGCAAGATGCCTACAACGGTTATAACGATCTGGGCTATCCAGGTTCCTTCATTATATTGTGCGATTGTTTTCCAAAAAACTTCCATACGCAATCTTTTAATTTTTAATTTTCAACTTTTATTTTTTCTCGTGTCTTGTCATGGAGAAGGCCCGTTTGATGAACAGGAACAACGGTATAGTAGCGCCCACTGCCAACATGAAGATAACACTACAGGTAATGATTGAATTCGTAAATAAGTCAATCAGATACTTTTCCTGTAATTCGGGCACTTTCAGGTTCTGCATGAACATGATGAGCGAGAATACTATTTTGTAGGCATACATACCCGGAATCATGGGCAGCAATGCAGGAATATAAAGTACAGTCATGGGGCAATAGATGCGTTTTCCCAGAACCAAACTTCCCATACCGATACTGAAAGAAGCACATAGGGACGCAGTAGCAATATCCACTCCCAGATACGTCATCAGGCAGAAGCGCAGGGCATGACCGATGGCGGCAAGCAAAGCAATGGAAGGGAAAGCACGCAAAGGAGGATCTGAAATCGCTCCGAAACCGATAGCGGCGACAGCGGCGAATATGCCGTCTGTAAGTATATCAACAAGCATCATAATAAACTATTTCTAATTAACATAAGAGTACAGGAAAGTCCTACAGAAATACATAGTACCAGCAATAAAGCCTGAATAAGGCGGGTGCATCCGGTGAGTACGTGCCCTTCTACAATGTCGATAACACCATTCAGCAGAGGTACTCCGGGTACCAGGTAAAGAACGCTTGTAGCGATGGCAATTTCGGCGGTGGTTTCCAGTGTCAAAGCTGAAGAAGCAACCATGGAAGCGATGAATGCAGAGACTATGAAAACAAGGTAATGGTTGATTTTCTTTTTCTGCATAATTTGTTTGACGTAGAAACCTATGAGAGTGGCAGAGAATACAATGAGACGTGCAGTCCAGTCGCCACCGAACAAGGCGCAGAATGATGCATTGGCAAATCCCACCAGGAACAGTGTGCAAAGTGGGTCCATTTTGGGGCGTGCAATGATTTTCTCGTATTTTTCCCACAGGGTGTCGAGAGGCAGATGATTGTCATAAGCTTCCCAGCTGAGTGCACTCAGTTCGGCATTCAGCTCAAAACTGATGGGAAAAGCGGGGATGATGGCTACTTCATTATAAACTTCAGTGCTGTCGATGTCGCATACGCTTACTACCATAGTCTTTTGAAAAAGGCTCATTTTCACGTCTACATCCAGTGACTTTCCGATGCGGCGAGTGTTTCGTATCACGCGCGAGGTGTGTACACCGGAACCCATAAGACGATTGGCATACTCCAGTAAAAACCGGGTAATTTCTTTTAATTCGTTTGGCGAATTCATATTATAAAAATGTTATCCTACTATTATACCTATTCTTGAAAAGCGCCGCAAAGGTACGGCTTTTTGAGAAAACAAAAAAGTGATACAAGGTATAATTACGGGAATTTTTGAGAAGGTGGGCAGGGAAGGAGATGCATCAGAAGCATCTCCTTATGTTTGCTGAATATTAAGCGATACGAGGGACAGGGTTATAGTTGTAGGCCACTACCTCTTCTGTCCGCAGTGAAGCCTGTACGTCGATCAGGCGTTGGTTTTTACTTCCGCGGAAGCACAGGCTTTCATCCCGCAGTTCTTGTTTGAATTTTCCATCCACCAGTACATCGATGTATTGCAATAGTTTGGCCTGTAGAGGGTTGCGCAGCAGAGTTTCAAATGTATATCCGGTATAACACCATATATTTTTACCGCTTTTTTCCTTAATGGCGCATGCCAGTTTTGCAAATCCTTCCGGCTGGTACATCGGGTCTCCGCCACTGAATGTTACATCTGCAAAGTCGTCGGCAAGTACTTTTTCCAATATTTCGTCTGTTGACATCCAATGCCCCCGGTCGATATCCCAGGATTCAGGATTGTGACAGCCCGGGCATCTGTTCGGACATCCGGCAGCATAAATGGAGGTCCGGAAGCCCGGACCATCCACTGTGGTATCTTCTATAATATCAAGAATGGAAAGCATGATTCAATTAAAAATTACTTAGTTATGAATGACACGGTCGTTCAGCTCCGCCAATTTAGCGTTGTTCCATCGGTCGGTAGTACCTACCAGATAACCGGTGATACGCTGTAATTTATCGATGTGGGTGCTTCCGCATTTAGGGCAAGCTTCCAGATTCGGAGTTGAATTTTCGTAGCCGCATTCCAGGCAACGGTTACGGTTATGGTTTACTGAACCGTATCCGATGTTATACTGATCCATCATATCCACTACACGCATGATAACTTCGGGGTTATGTGTTGCATCACCGTCTATTTCTACATAGAAGATGTGTCCGCCACGTGTCAGATCGTGATACGGAGCTTCCACTTCAGCTTTATGGCGGGCACTGCACTTATAATATACGGGTACATGATTGGAGTTTGTATAATAATCTCGGTCTGTAATGCCTGGCAATACCCCGAATTTCTTACGGTCGGCACCTGTGAACTTACCTGATAAGCCTTCGGCAGGCGTGGCAAGCACACTGTAGTTATGGTGATACTGTTCGGAGAACTGGTTGGCACGATCGCGCATATAGGTTACTATCTTCACTCCCAGTTTTTGTGATTCTTCCGATTCTCCATGATGTTTTCCTGTAAGGGCTACCAGGCATTCTGCCAGACCGATGAAACCGATACCCAGTGTTCCCTGATTGATAACAGAAGCAATCGTATCGTTAGGTTTCAGCTTTTCGCTACCCACCCATAAAGCAGACATTAACAGCGGAAATTGCTTGGCAAATGCTGTTTTTTGGAATTCCATGCGTTCGTGGAGTTGGCGGGCTGTAACTTCGAGCATTGCATCCAGTTTGGCGAAGAATTTGGCTATACGCAATTCTTCGTCTTCTATCTTCATGCATTCGATGCCCAGGCGTACGATGTTGATGGTGGAGAAAGAAATATTTCCGCGTCCGATGGATGTTTTCGGTCCGAAACGGTTTTCGAATACACGTGTGCGGCATCCCATGGTTGCCACTTCGTGCTGATAACGCTGAGGATCGTTTGCTTTCCATTCTTCACTTTGGTTGAATGTAGCGTCCAGGTTCAGGAAGTTCGGGAAGAAACGGCGTGCGGTTACTTTGCAAGCAAGTTGGTAAAGATCATAGTTGCGGTCTTCCGGCAGATAACTTACGCCACGTTTCTTTTTCCATATCTGGATAGGGAAGATGGCAGTCTCGCCATTGCCTACGCCCTGATAGGTGCTTTTCAGTAACTCGCGGATGATGCAACGTCCCTCGGCTGATGTATCTGTGCCGTAGTTGATAGAGCTGAATACGACTTGATTGCCGCCGCGTGAGTGAATGGTATTCATATTATGAATGAATGCTTCCATGGACTGGTGTACACGTGCTACAGTTTTGTTGATGGCATGTTGTACAATGCGTTTTTCGTCGGACAGGCCATCCAACGGCTGTTGCAGGTAGTCTGTAAGTTCCTTCTGATAAAGATGTGAATAATCCTTTCCGTTCAGTTCTTCCAGATTCTTGATTTCTTCGATGTAGCTGTTGCGTACATAAGGTGCCAGATAAAAATCGAATGCAGGAATAGCCTGGCCACCATGCATTTCATTCTGGGCAGTTTCCAGTGAGATACATCCCAGGATACTTGCTGTTTCGATGCGTTTGGCAGGACGTGATTCGCCATGTCCGGCAGAAAAGCCACAGGACAAAATGCGGTCCAGCGGGTGTTGAACGCATGTCAGACTTTTGGTAGGGTAGTAGTCCTTATCATGAATATGCAGATAATTGTTGTGTACAGCTTCCAGTACCTCGTCGCTCAACAAATAGTCGTCTACAAACGGTTTGGTGGTTTCACTGGCAAACTTCATCATCATGCCCGCCGGAGTATCGGCGTTCATATTGGCATTTTCCCGTGTCACATCGTTGGACTTGATCTCTATAATCTCCAGAAACATATCACGCGTCTTGGCTTTGCGGGCAATGCTACGCTGGTTGCGGTAAGCAATATACTTTTGCGCCACATCTTTCCGGCTACTTTTCATCAGCTCCATTTCTACTGCATCCTGAATGGCTTCCACCGTCATTTGTGCACTTCCCTTAAAGGATATGTGATCTGTGATCTGGCGTATCAATTGCAGGTCTTCACCTTTGTCCGTGTGTAACATTGCTTTACGGATTGCAGTTACTATTTTCTCTTCATTAAAGCCGACTACTCGTCCGTCTCTTTTGATTACAGTCTGTATCATGGTCTCATTTTTATTACTTTGTTATCCATTTGAATTGGGAGTACAAAGGTATAAACTTATCTGAAAGTTTTTATTTTTGGAAAACTTTTGTGTCTATAAAATATGTTAATCGACTGATACTCAATCGTTGTTGGAAGGGAAATGGGAAACTTTTTATTTTGTAGGTCTTTTAAAAGTTGTTCGAAATGGAAAACCCTATGTAGTAAGTAGATACAAAAAATCTCGCCTGCTACACATACGTGTAACAGGCGAGGTTATACTATAAAAATAATCTTGAATAGGGATTATTCTTTCCCGTACGAAAATTATTTCAAAACTTCTGCCAATTTTGTTTGCAACTCTTCACCGTGCAATCCGCGTGCGATGATAGTTCCTTCACCGTCGATCAATACAGTGTGAGGAATGCTGCTTACTGCATACAACTGAGCGCCTTCGCAATTCCAGTATTTCAGGTCAGACATTTGCGGCCAAGTGATGTTCAGCTTCTCGATAGCATCTTTCCATGCTTCGCCACTTTGATCCAAAGATACACCTACGATTTCGAAACCTTTGTTCTTGTATTGAGCATAAGCTTCTACCAGGTTCGGCATTTCGCGACGGCAAGGACCACACCAGCTTGCCCAAAAGTCGATGAGTACCACTTTGCCTTTACCTACATAGTCAGACAGTTTCACCGGTTTTCCATCAGGAGTTGCCATTTCGAAATCTGTGAACTTCTGGCCTACAGCAGTAGCTTTCATCTTTTCTACGTTTCCTTTGATCTTGATGATTACTTCATCGTTAGCAAATTCAGCGGGAATTTGCGGCATCAACGGATCCAGTTCGTCTACTTCAAGGTAGTAGTAGTTATTCTTCAGCAAATGAACGCCCACCAGGTTAGTGATATTCTTAGCAATACCTGCCTTAGTGATTTCCATTGACTTTTCTTGCAGATCGTTCATTTCCTTCATTTTGGCTTCACGCTGCTCGTCAGTCAGTGTAGTATCTGACATGGATTCATATATAGTCATCATTTGCTTGTTCAGATCATTCAGTTGAGCTCTGATTTCCTGATAAGCATCGTTGCTCGGCGTACCGGTAGCAGAGTCATTATCGCGGGTCAAATTGATCTTGATATTACCGTTTTCAAGGAAGAAGTCCATCAGGATACCTTCTTTTCCTGCCGGTCTGTAGGTTACGTAACGGTTTGCAGCAGTATCTTGTACGCCTTTAAAGGTGAATGTACCTTTGGTGATTACTGCGGAGTCTACTTTTACAAGATTTCTTCCGTCTACTTTTTGCAAAAATACAGTGTCGCCGTCAGCTCCACCCTCTACGGTTCCGGTTACCACGTAACCTTTGTTTCCGCTACAGGCAGCAACGATAGCAGCCACAGCGAGCAGATAGATAAATTTTTTCATTGCTTTTATTATTAAGTAAAAATATATGGCTACAAAGATAGTCAATAAAAAATCCCCTCCGGCATAACCGGAGAGGATTTTATAGTTTTAATCCCATTTTTTGTAATCGTACTGTGCTTACTATTATTCAGCAGCAGCTTCAGCAGCGGGAGCTTCTTCAGCAGGAGCTTCGGCGGCAGCTTTTTCTGCTTCTTCAGCAGCTTTCTTTTCAGCCAATGCTTTTGCTTTTTCAGCGTTTACTTTCTTTTCAGCTTCCAGACGTGCTTTTGCTTCAGCTTTCTTAGCTTCTTCGTCTTTAGCTTTCAAAGCAGCCAGACCGCTTTGTTTGTTGTTCTTCCAAGCTTCGAATTTAGCTTCTGCTTCAGCTTCACCAAATGCACCCTTGGTAACACCACCCATGAGGTGTTTTTTCATGTAAACGCCTTCGCGTGACAAGATGTTACGAACAGTGTCAGTCGGTTGTGCACCTTTCATAACCCAGTCAAGTGCGCGGTCGAACTTCAAATCTACTGTGGCAGGATTGGTGTTCGGATTGTACGTACCAATCTTCTCAATAAATTTACCATCACGTGGTGCTCTTACATCTGCAATAACGATAGAGTAGAAAGCGTAGCTCTTACGTCCATGTCTTTGCAATCTGATTTTTGTTGCCATTTTAAATAATGTTTTAAATAAATGATTTGAATTATGCTACTATCTCGTAATAGCGGCTGCAAAGGTATGGTTTTTATTTTGATTGACAAAGAGTTCCTAACAAAAAAAGGATGGATTTCATCAGAAACCCATCCTTCTTTTTTAATAACGTATTATCGTGAGAATAATTAATTCTTCGGTAATGCTTCTTTAACTACCATCGGACGGCCTGCGTATTCTGCACCGTTCAATGCATTGATAGCGTTAGATGCTTCTGAAGAATCCGGCATTTCGATGAATGCGAATCCTTTAGATCTTCTTGTTTCACGGTCAGTGATGATTCTTACTGAGTCTACTGTTCCGTACTCTTCCATAACTTCTCTTAAATCTGATTCTTTAACCCTGTAATTCAGGTTACCTACATACAAATTCATAAATCTAAATAAAATAATAAATTAATAATTCAATAAACAAAGTTTTTGGAAGTTGTTAGGTCAGAGATGGAAATACTCAATACAGAGGAAATACATACGTGAAATAATCAAATCAAATAAACTTCTTTATTGTTCGGGCACAAAGTAACGCATTCTATTTCAATAATGCATCATCTTTTACCATATTTTTTTGCGATAATTTCATTTTTTGCCGAATATGGGCGAATATTTACGAATATCGTTTCGGATATCTCACTAATATTGCCAATAATGCACAAATTCCCATTGTAAACGGATAGTACAAGCTGCCGATGATACTGATGGGAGAGATGCCTGCCAATCCGGCGGCAATGAGTAGTTGCGCACCATAAGGAATGATGCCTTGCACCAGGCAGGAGAATGTGTCCAGGATGCTGGCTGTCTTCCGGCGATCCAGGTGGAAACGTTGGGCAATGTCTTTGGCTATCGGTCCGGTGGTAATAATGGCGATGGTGTTGTTTGCCGTACAGAGGTTGGCGATGCTGACAAGTGCGGCGATGCTCAGTTCCGCTCCTCGTTTGCCTTTTACATGGCGCGTCAGGCGGGAGATAATGAAGTCGATTCCGCCATTGTAGCGGATCGTTTCCAGCATACCGCCGGCAAGCAGGGTGATGATAATCAGTTCACCCATTCCTGTGATGCCGGTTCCCATGGAGCCGAACCAATCGAAGAAAGCTGTACTCAGGTCTGTTTCGCTTGTGAAAATACCGATGATACCTGTACTCAGTATACCTAAAAGCAGGACTAACATTACATTCACCCCTGCCACTGCTGTGCCCAGCACGATGAGGTAGGGGATAACCTTTATCCATTCTATCTCTTGTGTTTGTGCAGGAGCTGTGATGGATAATCCCTGGAATATATAGATGCAGAGCACAATCAGTGCTGCCGGGACCACAATCATGAAATTTACGCGAAATTTGTCCCGCATCACACAATCCTGTGTCTTGGTGGAAGCTATGGTGGTGTCCGAAATAAACGAAAGATTATCTCCGAAGAATGAACCGCCCACTACAATGGCAACCATATATGGCAGGTCGATGCCGGTCTTTTCCGCTAATCCGATGGCTACAGGGGTGAGGGCTACAATTGTTCCCACACTGGTGCCTATGGAAAGTGAGATGAAACATGCGGCTATAAAAATACCTGCCAGTAGCAGGTTATCCGGCAGAATACTCAGGGTGAGGTTTACTGTGGCGTCGATTGCTCCCATTTGTTTGGCGCTTTGGGCAAAGGCTCCGGCAAGAATGAATATCCATATCATCAATATGATATTCTTGTTGCTGGCTCCCACGGAGAATTGATACACTCGTTTTTCCAGGCTCAGTCCGCGCGTCAGTGCAATGGCATAGCAGGATGACAGAAGAAATGCGACTGTAATGGGTACCTTATAGAAATCATTTACAATCAGTGACGTCACTAGGTAAAGACATAAAAATACTGCCAGCGGGCTTAGTGCCCACCATCCACCCTTTCGTTTATTTGTTGTATCTGTCATCTTACTATATATTTATGAATAAAGTGTGATAAAGGAATAGAGTGATAAGGTGGTAAGGTGATAGAGTGATAAGGTTATAATGTAATAGGGCGATAAAGTAGCTGCGCTATATATCACAGGGCATTATCCCCCTATCACCTTACTCCCTACCACCTTATCACCTTACCACTCTCTTATTCCTTTATTAATTCGCTGCAAAATTATAAAAAACAAAGAGCGGAGCAAAATAGTTTTTGCCCGCCCTTTATCTCTTCATTGTCAATTAGCTATCTTTTAATTGTCAATTTATAAAGTTACTCCTGTCTTGAAGATCGCAATTTCCTTGTAACCTTTCTTTTCGTTGTTTACGAATTCGCCGCTTGCTACCTGGATTATATAATCAATGAACCGTTCGCAAGTCTTTTCCATCGGTTCATTTTCTACGATGACTCCTGCGTTGAAATCAATCCAGCCCGGTTTGTTCTTTGCCAATGTGGAGTTCGTTGAAATCTTCATGGTCGGTACGTAGGTTCCGAACGGGGTTCCGCGTCCTGTAGTGAACAATACCATGTGGCAACCGCAGGAAGCCAGTGCTGTGGCAGCAACAAGATCATTTCCCGGTGCCGACAGCAGGTTCAGACCTTTCACTTTCAGACGTTCACCATACGGTAATACACCTTCCACATAGCTCTTGCCGCATTTCTGTGTACATCCCAGTGCCTTGTCTTCCAAGGTAGAGATACCACCCGCTTTGTTTCCCGGAGATGGGTTTTCGCCTACCGGTTCGCCATGTGAGAGGAAATATTCCTTGAAGTCATTAATCAATTTCACTGTTTCTTTAAATAGTTCCTCGTTGCGGCAACGGTTCATTAATATGGTTTCCGCACCGAACATTTCCGGAACTTCCGTCAATACGCTTGTACCGCCTTGTGCCACCAGGAAGTCGGAGAACATTCCCAGTAACGGATTGGCTGTGATACCTGAGAAACCGTCCGAACCACCGCACTTCAAACCCACGCGCAATTCACTCAAAGGAACATCCACGCGCTCGTCTTTGCTTGCTTTTTCGTATAGCTCGCGCAGCAACTTCATACCTTCTTCGTACTCGTCGCCCACCTTTTGAGTAACCATGAATTTTACGCGATCTTCATCGTACTCTCCCAGGAATTCGCGGAATACATCCGGCTGATTGTTTTCACAACCCAAGCCCACCACCAGAACTGCACCGGCATTGGGATGCAATACCATGTCACGCAGAATCTTCTTTGTATTTTCATGGTCGTCACCCAACTGTGAGCAGCCATAATTATGCGGATAAGCCATGATTGCATCCACACCCTTACCGCCTGTTTCCCGGCGCAAACCTTCGGCCAGTTGGTTGATGATACCGTTCACACAACCTACAGTCGGTATAATCCAAACTTCGTTACGAATGCCCACTTCGCCATTTTTGCGGCGATACCCTTTGAATGTCAGATCTTTGTGCGGAATATCCAGTGTTACACTTGTCGGATTGTAAGTATAGTCCAGCAATCCTGCCAGGTTCGTCTGAATATTATTTTCGTTCATCCACTCCCCTTGTTTCTTTGCCATACGTGCATGGCCGATAGGGTACCCATATTTAATGACGTTTTCGCCCTCTGCAAAATCTTTTAATGCAAATTTGTGTCCGGCGGGTACTTCCTCGTTCAGAGTGATTTCCACTCCGTCCACAGTGAGTTTTTCTCCTGCTGGCAGCGTTACAATAGCTACGGCTACATTATCAGCAGGGTTGATTTTAAGGTACTTAGTTTCCATAATTACTCTTATTATTTATTATGATAAAATTCAATATTTTCCTTCGTCAACAAGTCAATCGGCATAAAGTTCTCTCTTGGAACTTCCTTTTTGAAAATCAGGTAATCACATAGCGCCTTGATTCCGTCGAATCCCTGTAACTCCGGCTGTTGGGCTATGAGGAAAGATACGCTGCCCTCCATCAGACATTTCACGTTACGTTCCAGTAAGTCATACCCCATCAGATTAAAAGCTGTTTTTCCTTGTTTCAACAAGTACTCTCCAACGATATACACTTTTGAATTGAAAGTGATACCATTCTTCACGTTCGGATGTTTTCTGAAAAAGTCGTCCAGCATCTGTGCATCATCACTGTCCCGCTTGGCATGTAAGTCCAGTTCCCAAATGCGGCAGTGGGGGTGATGCTTCAACATATACTCCCGGAAACCGATTTCGCGGCGTTCCTGCTGGTTAGATCCCACAATACCCTCGTTTATTTTGCGGAAGATTACTACTTCCTGCTCATTTCCTGCAAGTAGCATCATCATTTTTGCGGCGAAGTATCCACTTTGGTGAGAATTCTGTCCAAAGAAGGAAAGGGCGGGCTGATCTTTCAGATTTGAGTCTATATATATATAAGGTGTAGAACGTCGGTTCAATTCCTCTGTGAAAGATTTCGTATGCTGCGGCACGGTGGGGGCAAACATGACGCCGTCCGGTGCCTGTTCCAGGATGCCTTGGGCGACATTTACGAATGAATGATAATCGAACGGATCGTAATAGGAGAGGTCTACGGAGATATTGAAATCCGAATACGCTATCAGTGCATCGTGAATGCCGGCTTCTACCGCAGTCCAGTATTCGCCTTCCTCATGTTGCGGCAGCAGGCAGGAGAATGCGTATTTCTTGTTGGATGCCAGTGCGCTGGCGTACATATTAGGCTGGTAATCCAGTTGCTTCAGGATTTCTTCCACCCGTTTCCGACTGGCTTCCGACACACCACTACGGCCGTGTATCACACGATCTACTGTCCCCACTGATACATCCGCCATTTTGGCGATATCCTTGATTCTAATTCTTTCTGCCATCAGGTTATTTACAATTTACAATGTACAATTTACAATTCTGTGGTTTATCATTTACGCATTTCACAAGTTATCATTTACGCATTTACCATTTATCATCTGCGCTTTTTACAAGTCACTGCCTGTCTCAGCTTTTATCTGCATAGCCAAATTGTACATTGTAAATGGTAAATTGTACTTCCTCTTGTGCTCGCACACAATAATAATCTTAATATTTTCAGCACAAATATATGACAATTTTTGTAATTACGAAAATTGTTGTATCTTTGTGCCCGCACACGAAGGCTATGAAGAACGAACCGTATTTTAGTTTACTCTCCATGGTATCAGGTGATTAAGGCTATTTTTGGCCCTAAAATGACAAATTGAAAGTTCTAAATTAATCACATATTAAAAAATAAATAAGATTATGGGAAAGAAAGTCGTTACATTAGGTGAGATCATGTTGAGACTGTCCACTCCGGGAAACACTCGTTTTGTTCAGTCTGATTCATTTGACGTAGTATATGGCGGTGGTGAAGCAAACGTTGCTGTCAGCTGTGCCAATTACGGACATGATGCTTACTTTGTGACTAAATTGCCGAAACACGAAATCGGACAATCTGCTGTAAATGCATTGCGCAAATATGGTGTAAAAACAGATTTCATTGCCCGTGGCGGCGATCGCGTGGGTATCTACTATCTTGAAACAGGTGCTTCCATGCGTCCCAGCAAAGTAATCTACGACCGTGCACATTCTGCTATCGCTGAAGCTGATGCAGCTGATTTCGACTTCGATGCCATTATGGAAGGTGCCGATTGGTTCCACTGGTCAGGTATTACTCCTGCTATCTCTGATAAAGCTGCCGAACTTACCAAATTGGCTTGTGAAGCTGCAAAACGTCACGGTGTTACGGTTTCTGTTGACCTCAACTTCCGTAAGAAACTCTGGACAAAAGAGAAAGCTCAGTCTATCATGAAGCCTTTGATGCAGTACGTAGATGTTTGTATTGGTAATGAAGAAGATGCAGAACTCTGCTTGGGCTTTAAACCCGATGCTGACGTAGAAGGTGGAAAGACGGATGCTGAAGGCTACAAGGGCATCTTCAAGGCAATGGCTAAAGAATTCGGCTTTAAATATGTAATCTCTACTTTGCGTGAATCATTCTCTGCAAGTCACAATGGCTGGAAGGCAATGATTTACAACGGTGAAGAATTCTATGAATCCAAGCGTTATGATATCAACCCGATTATCGACCGCGTAGGTGGTGGTGACTCTTTTTCTGGTGGTATCATCCACGGTTTGCTGACGAAACCTAATCAGGGTGCAGCTCTTGAATTTGCAGTAGCCGCTTCTGCATTGAAGCATACTATCAATGGTGACTTTAACCTGGTATCTGTAGAAGAAGTTGAATCACTGGCCGGTGGTGATGCAAGTGGACGTGTTCAACGCTAAAAAATAGTTATAAGAAGATGGCAAAGTTTGATAAAATAGCTGTGCTGAACAAAATTGGTTCAACCGGCATGGTTCCTGTATTTTACCATAAAGATGCAGAAGTTGCAAAAAAAGTAGTGAAAGCTTGTTACGAAGGTGGTGTTCGTGCATTCGAATTTACCAATCGTGGTGATTTTGCTCACGAAGTATTTGCAGAAGTTGTGAAGTTTGCGGCAAAAGAATGCCCGGAGATGGCAATGGGTGTAGGCTCTATTGTAGATCCTGCGACGGCTGCCCTTTATTTGCAATTGGGTGCTAACTTTGTTGTAGGTCCGTTGTTCAATCCTGAAATCGCTAAGATTTGCAACCGCCGCTTGGTGGCTTACACTCCGGGATGCGGAAGTGTGTCGGAAGTTGGCTTTGCACAAGAAGCAGGCTGCGATCTCTGCAAGATATTCCCGGGTGATGTTCTCGGTGCAAAACTTGTAAAAGGCTTGCTGGCTCCGATGCCTTGGTCTAAGTTGATGGTGACCGGTGGGGTAGAACCTACTCAGGAAAACTTGACTTCCTGGATTAAAGCAGGTGTATTCTGCGTAGGTATGGGTTCAAAACTCTTCCCTGGCGATAAAGTTGCTGCGGAAGATTGGGCTTATGTTACTGAAAAATGTAAAGAAGCGCTGGCTTATATAGCAGAAGCAAGAAAATAAGATATTTCATTTTGTTTAAAGGTGTTTAAAGGGGACAACCATTGGAGTTGGCAGATTGTTGCTACTCCAATGGTTTGTTTTTTTATAATATACACTATTTCTTGTGGAGTATTTATAGTAAGCCCGGAAAACTTGTATATCCTATTCTTTTGGTTTTTATAAAACTTGTATATATTATTAAGTTTTATTCCTTGAAAACTTGTATATCTTATTATTTAATTTTATATTTGTAGCCAAATAAGCGTTTATCGAATTATATTATTAATATATATAGGTATGAAACAACGAAAGATGAAACAGATTGTGTTCCTGTCCCTTATGTCAATGCTTCTACTGGGTAGCTGCACGGATAGAGATGTGTATCAGGGAGGAGGAGAGGAGACCGGTAAGAATACCCCTCTCAAGCCTTCGGAAGTTTTTGACTTCAGCATGATGCAGCAGGTAAAAGTAAATGTGGACTACGGGTTTGCAGGTGATTATTATATCACTTTTGACCTTTATAGTCAAGACCCTATGAAGGAAGAAAATGATTCATGGATAAAAGATGAATCACTGTCTCCTGTCTACTCGGCTCCTACTGACAAGAAAGGACGATATTCAGGTACGGTTGAAATTCCTTCAGACATTACGGAAGTATGGCTCTACACTGATTATTTAGGTGCTATTTCACCGGTTAAGTTGACTATTTCTAATGGTGAGATAAACTATAATCAGAGTGCATACATTGCATCGCTGCAAACTAAGACAAGGGGTACAACAACTGGTGGCCATAATTATTTGGATGATTGGATGCTTATGCCTGGTGTAGACTGGGATGGATACGGTATGCCCAATAATATGGAGGCTGCCTTGAGTGCACCACCGGCAGAAATCTTATATAGTATTCGGAGTACGTACAGTAACATTAGCGGGCGCCAGATTAAGGACTTACATCCCGAATGGCTTAATAATAATACGACTTCTGAGATAAAGATAATCAAAGATACAGAGCTGAGCCTTGTCTTTGTGGCAAGTAGTGCCAGTTTTAACAATACAGTAGGGTATTTCACTTATAAATCAGGGACTGTTCCTACTCCGGAAACAGTTCAAAAAGTGCTTGCATTCCCCAATGCTTCTCCAATTTCTAAAGTTTCTGATGGAGAGCGTACGGGATCGTTGCTGTGTGGACATGAGGTGAAACTTAAATATTGGAACGAAGATGAGCAGAAATTTGAGGATAAGTTTCCTGCTGGTGTTACTGTAGGATGGTCTTTGCAGGCAAATGCATTCAAGTCTGGTGATATTTTGAAAGGTATTGGAATTCGTTATTCATATAGTACTATGAATTATGATAATTCACAGCGTGTAGTAGCTTTGCGTGATGGAGGTACGGATCAGATTGTAGCTATCGGCTTTGAGGATAATGTAGATTTTGATTATTGTGATGCTACCTTCTATCTGAAGATTGCAGAAGCAAATGCTATTGATCCGGGTGGTCCGGAATTGCCTCCGGTAGATCCTCCCAGCAATGTCACCACTACCTATAAGGGAACTTTAGCTTACGAAGACCAATGGCCGGCACAAAAAGATTATGATATGAATGATGTTGTGATGACCTATCAGTCTACTCTGTATCGAAATGTTGTAAGTAATAAAATTTATAAGATTGTAGATGAATTTATTCCACTCCACAGTGGCGGCACACACATTTGCGGTTTTGGATATCAGCTCCATAATCTTACACCGGACAGAGTAAGAAGTATCGAAGTTTCGGGTCCTGACGGTTGGAAAATAGAGACGGCTCAATCGCATCCTACTGTAATCCTGTTTGATAATATGAAAAGCGTTTTAAATCAGAAGTTCACCGTAACCATTGAATTGGCAGATGTTGATTTGAGTCAGGTGACACCTCCTTACAATCCTTTCATATTCGTTAATGGTAGAAGCAGGGAAGTGCATCTGGTAAATTACGCACCTACGGATAAAGCTGATAAGTCATTCTTTAATACGAGTGATGATATGTCAAATATCGATGAGGGAATCTATTATATCACCCGCTATGGAGAAGAAGTAGATATTATGCCGTTTGCCATTAATCTTCCTATTCTCGACTTTAGTATTCCTACAGAAGGTGTGAAGATATATGATACCTATCCTGATTTTATTGGTTGGGTAAAATCAAAGGGAACCACGAATAAGAATTGGTATAAGAATAAGAAGTAAATAACAACTTCTTTGAGTAAAAAGAGTTTTATCTATGGCAAAACATAGATAAAACTCTTTTTTTTATACTTTTGTCTAGTCAATGATGAATAACAGAAAAAACGCTATTGTATGAAACAGCAAGCACTATTGTCTATTTTGTTTTGTGGCGGAATAATAGGAGGATTTATCTCCTGTAATCATTCCTCATCACTTCAGAGCCGGAAAGAGGCGTTAGGTAAATTTATTTTTCAAGATACCCAGCTTTCTGAGCCTGCAGGACAATCATGTGCAACTTGCCATACGGCTGATAAAGGTTTCGCTGACCGTGATTCCCGCATTGTATCCGAAGGTGCTGTTCGCGGCCTCTACTCCCAGCGTAATTCTATGACTATTTGCTACTCTATGTACGTTCCTTCGCTCTATTTTGATGAGGAAGAGGAGACTTATGTAGGTGGACTCTTTTGGGATGGACGTTCCCCATCATTGCAGCACCAGGCAGGCGAACCATTCCTTAATCCTGTAGAGATGGGAAATCCCGATAAAGAATCAGTTGTAAACAAGGTGCGTCGTGCATCGTATTATCCTGAATTAGTACGTCTTTATGGTGAAACCGACAATGTAGATTCCCTCTATGCTCATATCACGGATGCGCTTTCCATTTATCAGCAATCCGAAGAAGTAAATTCTTTTTCCTCCAAATATGATGCATGGGAGAGAGGGGAATATGTCTTTACAGAAACAGAAGCACGCGGAATGGATCTCTTTGAAAATAAAGGAATGTGTGCTGAGTGCCATATCCTGGATAAAGATGAGCGTGCCGGACGTGTTCTTTTTACCGATCATACTTATGACAATCTTGGTATTCCGCGTAATCCGGAAAATCCACATTTTCGTGTGCCGACCGACTATTTTCTTCTTACTCCGGATAGTATTGACTTGGGATTAGGTCCCATTGTGGGCAAAGAAGAAGAAAATGGCAAATTCCGTGTTCCTACATTGCGCAATATTGCTTTGACCGCTCCTTATGGGCATAATGGTTATTTTAAAACTCTTGAAGAGATCATTCACTTTTATAATGTACGCGACGTGAGTGATGAATTTCCTCCTGCCGAGTGTCCTGCCACAGTCAATCGTGATGAGTTGGGAAACCTTGGTCTGACCCCTGAAGAAGAGGCCGATCTCGTTGCATTCATAAAAACGTTAACAGATGATTATGAGAGTATTCGAAAGTGATTATAACCGTAAACAAAGTTGGATAAATTTAAAAATATGTTATAAAACACATGTTTTTTCGTGCGACTGTTTGCGTGCACGGGATTTTTTCATACCTTTGTATCGCAGTTGAGAAACTGCTCATGATTTTGACTTTTAAATAAATTAGTTTTTTAGTTTTCAATAAAGGATTAGTTAGGGTAAAAAGATTTAGTTAATAGTTTTTCATAGGCTAAAATTTGGATTAAGAAAATAGGTAATTAGGTATAAAAGGTAAAAGAGAAAGTTTGTTTTTATAGGTAATTAGAAGTTTTATTTTTGGTAAAAAGAAGATTGATTTTTAGGTAACAATGATGCAGTTTAAAAGAAAAGCCTTAAAGGCTTTTCTTACAGAGGCGAGAGGTTCGTGAGAGCTTGCTCGTTTTTTTATGTCCCAAAGTGAAAAATGGGACATTTTCTTTTTTTAAGAAATGATGATTATTTCAGTCATTCTTTGTATATTTGTAGCATCATCTACATAAAAAATTAATTTTGGAACAGATACTGCTTATACTCGATTGGGTTTTATACGTATTGTTTGCAATAAACATATTGTATTTATTAGTTTATAGCTTAGCATCACTTCGCCGTAAACCTGCTAAAATGGCTCCGGCTAAGGAACATAAACGGATTGCATTATTGATTGCGGCATATCGGGAAGATGCTGTAATAATGGATACGGTACAGGCTTGTTTGGTACAAGATTATCCGAGTGACAGATATGATGTAGTGGTGATTTCAGATCACATGCAACCTTCTACAAATGAGAAACTGCGTGCATTACCTATAAAACTGCTTCAGGTAGATTTCGAGAAGAGTACAAATACAAAATCTCTGAAAGCTGCCCTTGAATATTTGGGTAAGGATTCCTATGATATTGCTTTGATAATAGATGCTGATAATATAATCAATTCCTCCTATCTTGTGGAACTGAATAGTGCTTTTGCTTATCCTAAAGTACAGGTGGTTCAAACGCATCGTATTGCAAAGAACCTGAATACTAATATGGCCTATTTGGATGCTATCAGTGAGGAAATCAATAACTCTATATTCCGTTTGGGGCATGTGAATTTAGGGATGTCGGCAGCTTTGATAGGTTCCGGTATGGCTTTTGAGTATTCTTTGTTTTATAAAGCTATGATGAGTAACACTTCAGTTGGAGGGTTTGATCGGGTTTTGGAAATGAAGCTGCTTTATCATCGCATCTTTTTTCATTATTTGCCGGATACCTATGTGCTGGATGAGAAAATACAGAAAACCAAGAACTTCTATCAGCAAAGGCGACGCTGGTTGTCTGCCCAGTACTATAGTTTTGGTGAATTTGTGAATCATCTGTTTCCGGCTATTCGTGATCGAAAATGGGATTTTTGCGATAAACTTTTTCAACAAGCCTCGTTTTCGCGGGTGTTATTGTTGGGGTTTACCTTTATCTTTTCAGTGTGTTTTTCTATATGGTTCCCGGCATTGGCTTATAAATGGTGGGTGATATTTGGGGTGCTATTATTAGCGTTGGCTGTTGCTATTCCCCGTCGTTTCTGGAAGTGGCGTCTGGTAAAGGCTATTTGTTTTGTTCCTTATTCATTTTTGCTGATGTTTATCAATTTGTTCCGTTTGAAAGAGGCGAACAAGAAGTTTATTCATACGGCACATGGGATAGAAGAATAATAGAGAAAGAGAGGTGTCACCACCTCTCTTTCTCCACTTCAAAGCACGGACATTCCTTCGTCCACTCCATCGGTTCCACCTCCCCGTTTCCATTCACATCCGGACTCAGATCCCGGTGTCCCACTACCCGTGCCTCCGGATAATCCATTTTCAGCGCCCGCACCAGTACCCGCAACGAATGTCGCTGCCACTCCGTCCGGGTGTCCTTTGCCAGTCCGTGGCTGTCCAGTCCACCCTCATAACAGATACCGATTGAGTGAGCATTGTACCCACGCGCGTGGGCACCGACCCTCTCGACCGCGCGTGTGGACTTGATATCACCGTTACGGCGAACGTAGAAATGATAGCCAATGCCATCAAAACCACGGAGGCGGTGGGCGGTGTCCAAGTCGTGCTCGGTAAAGGGGCGGTCCTCGCGGGTGGCACTGCAATGGATGACGATTAAATCGATCTTCCTCATACGTGTTTACAAATTCATCGCATTTGCACTAAAAGCGCCTATTATAGCCGAAGCCACCGCGATGATTACCTTCAAAATCTTGTCCCAAGTCGTTTTTTTCATAAGAGAGTTTTTTAGTGATTAGTGATTAGTGATAAATGATAAGCAGGCTGCGCAGCCTTTAATTTTTAATTTCCAAAGCCTCCGGCTTTAGACCCTATCCCAGCGGATCATCCTCAATACCGCCGTCTCCGCCATCGCCACCAGTATTTCCGCCACCGGAATTGCCACCGGACGAGCTGCCGTCTTCGGACACTAATTCGAAGGTGATGTTATTGGCACCCCCTCTGGTACTGGCATTGCTGTCGTTCACCAGACGCAAGGTGTTGGCCACCTTGAAACGGATGTTGACACGTTCGATATTTTTCACCGTACAGTCCTTGGCCACTTCGGTGGCGCGACATTTAAAGGTGGTGTGGAAAATTCCGAAACCGTCTAGGCGGACACTGTTACCGTCGGTCATCACCTGGCGCATCTGGCGCACAATGGCTTTACCGACGTGTACCACGTCCTCGGCCGACATTCCGCCCAAGGCTTCGATGTCCTGCGCGATGCGTTCGAGGTCGAAGATCTTTGCATCTTTCGATTTACGTTTCAGGGTGAAAACCATCGGAGATGCTGCGTCTCCGATTTTCTTGTGGCGCTGTGTGCGCACTACTAAAGCGTTTGACATGTTGAGTAATGTTTAATAGTTAATAATCAATTTTTCAACGTTGATGCAACAAAGGTACAGCATGAGGCAAGGGAGGAGGGACGTTAAGGGAGGCTACAGGACGTTACAGGACGTTATGGGAGAATAAGGGACGATAGAGTCGATTTTGAAGTGCAAAAAAACGGGGAACCTTAAGGTTCCCCGAAAACATTGACGATGAGTTGTACCTGTGCAGGCGTATAGTGTCTGCTACCGCGCTTCATACCCGTGGCCAGCAAACGTTCTTCCAGTCCCGGAGCCGTGCGTATCCACTCGTTGAATTGCTTGACGGCGGTATGCTGGCACACCCCGCGAATGTAGCACATTGCCAGTTCGCCTTTCCCGTAAGTACGTATCGGGAAGTGGGCGTCAAGGTTTGAATCATCTTCTTTTTTCATGCGTTAAAGTTTAGGTTGTTTACTGCTTTAAAATATATACAAATATACTGATTATTAATCGAATAAACAACCTTGATCGGAATTGTTTTTTAACCAATTTTCATTATCGAATTTAGTGTTTACCGGTCCCGGTTTGTCACCGTCCGGTCCGTGCACGATGTCTTCCTCGCAAGGCCAGTAACGCCCGTTGATGCGGTTGTAGACAAACTTGGCATGGGTATAGCCGCTACCCAAGTGCTTGAAACGGACTTTGTCTATGTAGACGGTGACAAGTTGTTTGGCATCGTCGCGGTTCACGCAGAGACAGTAGTCGGACATATTGCCGAAGTTGGCCGAACCGTTGATGTCGTTCATCTCCACCCGGCGCAGTTCTCCGGTGGCGGTGTTGCGGTTCATCTTGCGCGGGTGTGCCACGAGGATGACCAGGCATTTATGTTGCGCGGCGAAGCGTCCCAGCTTGCCCAGCAGCGAGGTGATGTACATCAGTTCCGTCTGCCCCGGTTCCAATTGCTGGTCCAGGCGGTTCAGCGGGTCGATGACGAGGATGCGGACTCCGCGACGGTATACCAGTTGGCGGGCTTTCTCCAGGATATGGTCGATGGTACAGGCCTCGGTGCCCGGCAAGATGTGCGTCACGTTGGCTGTCAGCCAGTTCACAGCGTGGTTGTACAGCTCTTCCGTCATGCCCGGGCCGGGGCCGAATTGCAGTCCGGTCAACTTTTCAATCAGCTTGGCATGATGGTAATTGACCGGCAAGTTTTCGGGGCTGAAGTAGGCTATCTTCCACTCATGGCGCAGGCAGAGGCGCAGGACAAGTTCGTCGACGAATTCGGATTTCCCGTGTCCAGCCATTCCCGACACCACAACGTTCCGCCCGGTCTCAAAAGTGCAGTTCGCATCAAAGTTTTCCCAACCCGTATCGGCACCACGGCACAGCCCGTTTTCGAAGAGCGCACGCAGGTCTTCCCGGTAGTCCTCGGCGGTGAATACGCCTTCCAGCGGGATCTCTTCGGCTTGCGCCAGAGTGATGAGAAGACTTTGAGCGCCGTAAAGAATCAAATGTTCATTGGCGTCCTTGCATCCGGGGCCGAAGTGTACCAGGCGGCAACGCTCCGCTCCCAGGCGGCGGACGAGTTCATGGCGCAGCGCTTGTCCGGCTCCGTCCTCGTCGGCAGCGATGTAAATCACTTTCTTGGGTTCGAAGTGCGACTCCACGAACCTGTCCATCCATGTGAGGTTACTCTGCGCACCGGCGGGCACGGAGATGACGTCTTTCCGCCCGGCAGTCATGAAGGCGCAGGCATCGAATTCGCCTTCGGTGATGATGCACTCCGGAGTGTCGGCAATGGCGTCGATATTGTATGGGATGAGTTCGGCGCCGGTCACCATTCTGAAGTGTTTCAGTGCGCTGCGGTACTTGGTGTTGATGAGTACACCATTCTCGAAGTAATTGAAGCAGAGGCAATTCTCTATCTCGTTGCTACCCGGTAGTTTGATGCATTCTTCAGTGATGTGCAGTTCGGCGAGCAGGTTTTGGGCGAGATAGCGTTTTTGCGTCCAGTATTTTTCCAGTTTCTCACTCAACTTTGCTTTTGCAGGGTCGAAGGTGGGGCGGCGGAAGTGTGAGGGCAGTTGGCTGGCTTTCCGGCGTTGTTCCCGGCGTTGTTGGCGTTGGCGTTCTTCGGCATCGTCGGGCACGTAGAGTTTGTAGCCGCAGTGATGGCAGTAGCATACTCCTTCGTTCAGGTTGACGGAGAACGATTTGTCTCCTTTGTGTCCGCGGGTGTCGTTGCACTGGGGGCAGATGGTTTTGATTTTGCCGCTGTTGCGGCCTTTAGTGTCTATTCCGTACTGGTGAAAATTTCTCATTGTTCGTTGGATTGTTTTAAGTTTATACTTTTAAAAATCGTTTGCTGATGCCGCACTTCAACGCCCGCGATGCCACATTTCGCGGGTGCCGGTGCCACACTTGGACGACCACGAAGTGTGGCATCGGTCTTGCTGAAGTGTGGCATTGGAGGCGTTCGGGTGTGGCGTTTACTCCGCTCAGGTGTGGCGTTTTGGGGGCTTGGGTGCGGTGTTTTGTGAGCTCCACGAATGCGTTGCCTCGTTCCAGAAAGCGGTCGCGTCCGGTCGGGGTGGGGCATCATCGGGGATGGGGCAGCCCAGATAGGTGCGCCGGCCGTTGACGAGCTGCTCGTAGCGGTGGGGGTCGGGTGGGGTGGCGGACGGCTGATTGGCGTCGAGGGCAAGCAATGCTGCATGCAGGGCTTGCGAGGTGCGTTGCTCTTTGGTATAGTTGTTGAAATAATTGCGGGCTTCCTCCGGACTGTCTATGCTTTTCTCCTTTCCGTGAAGCAGCACATGGTCCTTGAATATTTCCAGTGCCTCTTTGAATCGTCTGCTCAACAGGGAACTGAAGCCGCTTGTCATGCAGACTCTGTCCTTCCATTCGCTGTCTTGTGCAAGGCTGTCTATCAGTTCCCGCCAGGGACGGAAAGGCGGCATGGCATTTTGCGCAGCTTGTAATTCTCCGTCGTCGTCGCCGTTCTTTTCAACGACGAAGTCGTTGTTTCTATTCTCATCTTCTCTTCTCTGCTCTTCTCTACTCTTATCTCCTCTTACGCGCGTGAAGCCGGGTTTTCCTTCTTTGTTGTTGGAATTCTGCGAGTTATCTTGGTTTCCCATCTCTTTGTTTTTATCAAGAGTTTCCTTGTTCTCTGGTAGTTCTTCATCAGTTTCTTGTGAGTTGTCCGGCAGATTCGGTGCAGTTTCCATACTGTCTTTTGCAGGTGAGTTATAGCTGATGGTTGACTCGAACTCTTCTCCTTTTATGATGAAGAGCTTGTAATTTTGGATGATTTTCCTCATGTACGCTTTTCCGAATCCTTTTCTATTCATGGTGTTCAGTTGCTGGAAAGAGAGTTTTCCGTCCGGTTGGATGTGAAGGGTTTCGATGATGTACAAATACGTTCCGTATCCTCTTCCTCCTTCATGGTCAATGAGTGCGGATAACCTTTTGTCGTTCGACAGGTCATTGGGGTGTTTAAACCATGCAAATTTTTTCATGTTTAATGAGTTGGTTAATTTTTAGTTTTTATTCAGGAAGGATAGAAGGGCTTCATAGTGTGGGGGGAAAGCTGTTCGGCAGTTGTATCGTTCTTAAATATGGTGCGAAATTACATATTATTATTGATGTATAAAAACGTACAAATGTAGGGTTAATGAAGTACTAAATACCTACAATGTAGCTGTTGGGGCTCTTTTTATTTCATTATGGAACGTAATCCCTACAAAGGTGTTTTTGCGTGTTTTTTCAAAAAAAAATAAATGGAGGAGCCCTTTTTGCTGGTAGATTTATATAGTTGTGAGACATAAGTTTCTGTGTTACACAACTTTACTGTTTCTTACTCGTTTGGTGTCCGCCAATTTCTCTTGTACTTCTGCGAACGTGTCCTAACATTCGTTTCTCACTGTCAGAGAGATGCTTCTTGTCTTTATCTGCCAACAGATAAGGAATAACTTCTGAGATAATTTCCAACTGGTCCAGTAACGGATTCTTCTTGTGTTTTGCTTCGCATTCAAAGCGAAGTTCTTCTCCGCCTTCTATGCAGAGAGTTAAAGTACATTTTTGTTCATGATAAAATAATATAAAAAGGCGCAAAGATAGTGTTTGCCGGTTAGAATATCTTGACTTTCAGATGTTTTTTTAGTAGACTACAATTTTGAAGTGATAAGTCCTTGGAGTGTACCGTGGAGAACAGATATTGTTAACCGGCATTTACCATGAAGCAGATACATCACAGCTTTCTTGGGAGCGGCGATGAGGGAGAGATAGAGGCATGACAGGATTTTCTTTCCTCCCGATATATTTCGGCGTGCATAGAGGATACGAGCGCGCGATAAGTAAAACTCTCTTAGTGGGGTCCCTTTCCGAGCTGTCATACTTTCTTTGTGGTAGACTACGGCGGCCGGCTCATACCACAGTTTGTATCCGGCGCGGTGCATGCGGGCCGACCAGTCGAATTCTTCGTAAAACAGGAAGTAGACTTCCGTCATGGGGCCTATTTGCTGCAGCACATGACGGGGTACCATCATAGCGGCGCCATGTAGTGAAGCTGTTTCGCGGGCCATCCGGTATTGGGGCTGGTCTTTTTCATTGAATCCGATGGAGGCGTTTCGCAATGTGATGGGACTGAAGGGGGTGAAACCTGCATATTGCAACGTATCGGGTGCATAGCTGTATTTCAGCATGGGGGAGACACCACCGTTCATCTTATCGGTTTCAAGTCGCCTCACCAGTGCTTCCAGCATTGGCTTCTGTATCAGTGTGTCGTTATTGAGAAAGAAGAGGTATTCTCCTTGGGCTACTTTCAGGCCTGCGTTGTTGCCTCCGGCAAATCCGGTGTTGGTATTTTGTATAACCTTTATTTCCGGATATCGCTTTTTGATTTCTTCACCTTCGGGAGTGCGCGAACCATTATCTGCCACTATGATTTCATAGGGATAGGTTTCATATTTGCGGAATGAATCTATCATTTCGCAGGTATCGGCAAGACCGTTGTAATTGACGGTGATGATGGAGACAAGTGTATTCATGGCCCTTTTATCCTTCTTTTTTATCTTATGTCTACAAATATACATTTTCTCTCTTGATTTTTTCTCTCACAAATAGATATATATGCAAAAAAAATGGTTTCTTTGTAAAAGCAACAAACAAGAGGTCCGTTATATGAAGAAAACTAGGATAGCTTATTGCATTCCCGCCCTTTATTATCCCAGTGGTATGGAGCGTGTTCTTACGTTGAAAGTCAATTATTTGGTTCAACACGGATATGAGATTCATATCATTCTGACAGATGGAGGGGACAAACCTCCTTATTTTCCTCTGGCTCCTTCCATTGAGTTACATCAACTGAATATCGATTTTGAAGAACCTTATCGTTACGCGTTTCCTCGTCGGGTATGGCTTTATCAGAAACGTATGCGCATACTGAAAACAAAACTGAACGAATGCCTTTGTGCAGTGAAACCTGATATTACGGTGTCACTGTTGCGACGTGATATAAATGTTATTAACCAAATGACCGATGGTAGTGTGAAGATGGGAGAAATTCATTTTGACCGTATCCATTATCGTAACTTTAATATTTCCTGGTTACCTTCCTGGCTTAATACCTATATTGAACGTCACTGGATGAGATCATTAATACGTGAGTTACGTCAGTTGTCGAAGTTTGTAGTCCTGACGCACGAAGATGCTGCTTTCTGGCCCGAATTGCAGAATGTCTGCGTTATTCCTAATCCTGTATCCTTTTTTCCTGATATCGTTTCTGATTGTACTCATAAGCAAGTCATTGCTGTGGGACGCTATGTTGCGCAAAAAGGCTTTGACCGTTTAATAGATGCTTGGCGTATAGTGGCAGAGAAACATCCTGACTGGATTTTGAAAATTTATGGTGATGGACACCTGCGTGACCAGTTGCAGCAGCAAGTAGAGGAACTGAGATTGACGAATTGTTGTTTCCTTGAACATTCTGTTTCAGACGTCGTTTCCAAGTTTTGTGAAAGTTCTTTGTCTGTGTTGAGTTCGCGTTTCGAGGGTTTCGGATTGGTCATTGTAGAAGCGATGTCCTGTGGGCTTCCGGTCGTAGCTTTTACTTGCCATTGTGGACCGCGTGATATTATTGCTGATGGGAAAGATGGGCTTTTGATCCCTGAAGGGAATGTTGCAGGGCTTGCCGATGGCATCAAACATTTGATTGAAGATGAAGAATTACGCCGTGGGATGGGGCAGGAAGCACGGCGGAAAGCTGCCGAATATAAGATGGATGTTGTTGGCGCACAGTGGATTGAATTGTTTGAGTCATTACTTTCTCATCCTATGCAGGATAGAGATAATTAATATAATTTGATTATGAGTTGGTACAGTCGCTATTTGCAGGTTTATGAGAAAAGTTTCGATGAGGTGGCTTTTGCCGGAATCATTTCGGAAGTATGTTCCAATTTGAAACAGCTTCAAAGCACTACGCCTTTGGTTACAGTTTCCATTATTGCATATAATGAAGAGAAGCATTTGCTGGCTTGTTTGTGGGCGTTGAGTGAGATGAAAACCCGTTATCCCATTGAAATCATCGGGGTAAATAATGATTCCCAGGACCGCACTGCCGACATTTACAGTGCTGTTGGCTTACCATTTTATACAGAGTTGCATCATAGTTGCGGCCATGCCCGCCTTTGCGGGCTGATGAATGCGCGTGGAAAGTATCATATAAATATTGATGCAGATACACTTTATCCTCCCACTTATGTAGACGCCATGATTGAGGTTATGGAGAAGAACCCTGATGTGATGGGGGTTAGTGCAACATGGGGCTATTATCCTGATAAGCAGCATTCGCGTATCGGACTTTACCTATATACACTTTCTCGTGATTGCTATTTGTGGTTGCTGTCTTTCAAGCGTCCGGAACTTAGCGTACGCGGTTTGGTATTTGCTTATCGGACAGAAGAGGCTAGAAAGGTTGGTATTCGCACTCATATCATCCGCGGTGAAGATGGAGCTTTGGCATTCGGCCTTCGTGAATATGGGCGTCTTGCTTTTCTTAGAAATTCTAAAGTGCGTGCTGTAACAGGATATGGGACAGTAGGTGGGGGCTCCTTGTCAAGAAGCTTTTGGAAGCGGGTGTTGCAAGCATTTACGAAGATAAAGCATGTGTTTACAACAGCTAAGGAGTATAAGGATGAAGAGTCGAATTTGATAAAGAAGTGATTTTTTCTCTCTTTATTTTTTATCTTTTCAATAATGGTATATCTTTGCATGAAGAATATTTATTGATTTAGATAAAAAAATGATAATAAATAAGCAGGAGTCTGAAGCACTAAACATCACCCGGTTTGTGATGAGTATCTTTATCGTGTTTTTTCACGCTTATACATCGGTGCAAATATATGATTATTGGAAAGACCTTCCTGTGTATAGAGGGGTTGCACGTTTTTTCTCATTGCAAATTGGTGAGATGGGAGTACCCGTGTTTTTTCTAATATCAGGCTATCTTTTCTTTGGCAAATATCAGCAGACGTGGATGTGTTATAAGAGTAAAATGCAGAAACGTTTTTACTCATTATTCGTACCATATATATTTTGGAATGCTTTTATTATTGCCGCTTATTATGTGGCTGAATCCATTCCGACTATACAAACTTTGTTTAATGAGGGTGGAAAGTTAGTACATGATTTTGATTTACATGATTTCCTGTTTGCTTTTTGGTCACATAAAGGGGGAAATCCTATTCTTACTCAGATGTGGTTTGTCCGTGACCTCCTTCTTCTCGTTATATGTGCGCCTATCATATATCTTTTGGCGCGTTATGCCAAATTTGTAGCTATATTCTGTTTTGGATTAATATGGTTCGTAAAATGGGAAGTTCCGAATTGGGAGAGTGGTCTTCTTTTTTTCTTCATAGGTGCTTGTTTTAGTATATATGGCAAAAGTATAACAGAAGAGGTGCGAAAGATAGCGCCATTTCTTTTTATTCTCACCCCATTATTATTGCTGGCAGACTTTTTATTGAGTGGAACTACCACTGGTTTTTATGTGCATCGTACACTGATTTTTGTAGGAGTATTTTTTATTATTGCTTTAGTAACAGTACTGATAGAGAAAAAGAAAATACATGATATTGTATTTCTGACTTCTGGCAGTTTTTTTCTTTACATCATTCACGATCCTATGATTCGTTTTGTTCGTAAGTTTACTCTTCGCTGGATAGATCACACCAGTGAATTTCAGGCGATAGCTATATATTTTGCAGCAGTAGCAATTGATGTTGCTGTTGCTTATTTCGTCTTTTGGTGTTTACGAAAATGTGCGCCCGGTTTCTTAAAATGGTCGACGGGAGGACGATGAAATGTAGTTGTTTTTACTTATTGAAGATATTTTAGTAATACATTGATTTCTCTTTGATAGGATAACTGTTTTACATCATAATCCTGATATATATCTATATTGATAGCACCATTTACAATTAGAGAAAGAAGGCGATTCAAATCTGTACTATCTTCTTGTTTTATGAAGGAACCATATTTTTCTTGTTCGATTAAATCAGCTGCACCTCCTACATTTGTGCTGATAATGTAGTTCTTGAAACGTTTGGCTTCATTCAGGACAATTCCGTAGCTCTCCCAGCGTGAAGTGCATACAAAAACTTTAGCCCGATTGTACCATTCCCATAAATCTTTTTTGCTGTTTACTTTTCCTATAAAGATGATTTGTTCCTTCTTTTCGGGATGTTTTTGGTAGAAATGTTCTATGGCTTGATGAAATTTTTCTTCTATAGGACCTATTAAAATAAATTTCCATGCCTTCAGTTCTATGCATTCCAATGCATCCAGAATCATTTCGGTGTTCTTTTGATGACTACCCAAACGCCCTACAGTAATTATCAAATTTTCTTTTTGTTGAAATTCCCGCTCTGAAATCCCGGATGTGGCAAATTCTTCTTCATCAAAAGCATTAGGCATCAGGACTAGTTTTTGCCTCATTGGTTTACTGAATACGCTATTGTTACATAGGAAATTATAAGCTTGGGAGGTCTCACATGACAATACATCTACGTTTTTTAGGCAATTTGTGTACAATATCTTTCGTAAAGTTTTTCCTAAAAAAGTATGTCTTGTCAAATCCCATTCCTGACCGGAACTTGTATCCAGTTTAACGTAAACTTGTCCATGTTTGTTTAATAGTTTATAGAGTAGAATATTGATTAATGTTTCCAGTTTCCAATGAAAACACATCAATAAATCAATGTGTGAAGCATTCTGAAACAAGTATTTTATGTAAATAGGGATTCTTAGGTATGGATTATGTCCTAATGGCTTCTTGGTAAATGTCAGTCCTTTCTTTGATAGAGTAGGGATGAGCTCGGCTACCTTCTCGGAGTAGCCACAACAGATTTCTGTTTGATAGCCCAAGGCCTGTCCTAAATAGTAGGGTACCAATACTACATCTTTCCCGAACTCTAACGAGTTAAGTTTTCTCCAAAGAAGTGTTAGTCTCTTTTTCATGAGTTTTAGTTTTTAAGCCAGAAAACAAGCCAATTTTTTAACTTGACGTATTGGGATAGATGTAAACGTTGGAAGCGACAGTAAGTTTCTATTTTCTCAAGTGTTTTCATTTTATGACCCAACCAAATGACTGAATTTAATGTCTTTCTTAAATACAAGTCAATAATAGCACTCCATTCAACATGTTGCTGCGTCCAACTACGTATTTGTGTACAAACTAAAGTATATCCCTCGATATTGTGCATACTAAAACTTGCCGCCATAGTCGAACTATTTCGTACTCTGCGTTTAAAAAATGGTTGCGGTATGTAGCCGACTCGATGAGCATTCAGCATGATTTGTACCACAAAAATAGTATCTTCATGAATTATTCCGGAAGGGAATCCTCCGAAATATTGCTTGAGGAAAGAATGCTTCGTAAAGCATAGCCAGGGAACAACGTAGAATATCTCATGTTCTAATTCATAGTGCATTAGTTCTATTCCATCCCAAATTTTTTGTTCATCTATTTTTCCTTTCCTGCAATAATTGAAAGTTCCTGATGAAGTGGAAGTCTCATGTATGGTTTTTGCGTCGAAAGTAACAAAGTCAAGTTCTTTTCTTTCGCACATTTCGTAACATTGTCTTAGGGCATCTATATCCAGAATATCATCACTATCCATGAAATAGATATATTGACCGGTAGCCAGTTGTAAACCATTGTTGCGCGCTACCCCTTGTCTCTGGTTGGGTTGGATAAGATATTTTATTCTATTATCTTTTCTGGCATATTTTTCAATAATATATTGACTATTGTCTGTGGAACCATCATTGATGAGGATTATTTCCAAATCTTTCAGCGTCTGGTTGCAGATACTGTCTAAAGCACTATGTAAATAGGTGGCTGTATTATAAACAGGTATAATAACAGAAACCTTGATAGACGGGTTGATATCAGAACAATTATTCATCATTATATGGTTTTGATGCCGGACAAATGTAATAAATCTAATTAGATTTTTTTCTATTTCACCGGATAAATATCTTGTATTCCGGTCGTCATTCTGCTCTAAAAGTCTTATCTTTACCTGAAAGATAACAATCAATCTTTATTTTATTAGTGAATAGTTTTTTTGAATTATGATTTATATTCGATTAAGTGGTCGTTTTGGTAACTATTTGTTTCAAATAGCTGTTGGTGCTTCCCTTGCAAAGAGGTATGGTACGGATTTTAAGGTAGTAGTGGCTCCTGATACAGAGGCAATAACTACTATCAGTGATGAATCAATGTGGAAGTATGTTTCTTCTTTTAAAGAGAATATTTTTCGTGAAATAGAATTTGTGCGTGAGGCGCCAGTTAATATTCCTTTATATAGTTGGCGTGATTTCCCATACAAGCCAATTCCTTATAAAGGCAAAGATTTGTTGATTGACGGATATTTTCAGTCTTATAAATATGTTGATACAGATTTGTTGCGACAATTGTATGCTATGCCTGAAGAAATAGGAAATAATTTGAAGCAAAAGTATAGAGATGTTTTGAAGCGATCTTTTACTTGCATTCATGTACGTCGGGGAGATTATCTCAAGTTACCTCATCGTTTTAGTATCTGTTCATTGGCCTATTTTAGGAAAGCTATTGAACAAATTGGAGAAAATTCACTTTTTGTAATAATCAGTGATGATTTGAAATGGTGCAAGAAGCACTTCAAAGGACAGAATTATGTGTTTGCAGATAAAGGGAATTCTATGTTGGAGGATTTCTATTTGCAAAGTTTGGCTGCAAATAATATAATTAGCAACAGTTCTTTTAGCTGGTGGGGAGCTTGGTTGAATATGAATCCAGATAAAAAAGTGTTTTATCCGAGCCCGTGGTTCGGACCGCACTATTCTCATTATGATACATCCGATTTATGTCCGAATTCCTGGATTCCTTTACCTAACCGAACTCCGCTTCGTTATCAGTTAAAATCGATATGGATACGACTGGCAATGAAAGTAAGGCATCGATTAGAAAAAAGTAAGAGGTGATTAACGTTTGCGAAAACACTTTTTGACTTTATTTATGATGTCATATTCTTTACGCCATTGTATATAACTTCCCCATAAGAGTAATGTCAGAAAGCTTTTTATGCAAAGACTTATTAATATATTCCAATTGATCGAATAGAAGGAGATGATATACAGTAGCCCTCCTATGAACAGTGTAATAAATAAGGGGGAGATGAGTTGGCTGTACAAATGTAATATACTGCGATGGAACTGATAATGATAGAGTTGCCAATAGCACTGTATGAAACTCAATATGTAAGATATCAACATGCTATAGGCAAAAGCTTCCAAAGTACGGAAAAATAGAATACATATTAGGAATCCGGTGCAGGTGACAAAGGCTGTAAAGATGCCGCAGATGAAAAGTCCGCGTGTATCGTTACTGCTTTGGAAGAATGAACCGGACGATGACATTACAATTTGCAGTCCAACGCTCAGTGAAAGTATTTGAAAAGTAGGTATGGAAGGTTCCCATTGGGGACCGAATACGAACAGCATCAGTTCGCGTCCACAGAAGAAGAGGAGGATGCCTAAGGGGAAACCGATAAAAGCCAGAAGTCGCACCATTCGTTCGTTAATAGTAGCCAGTCTTTTTTCTTCTTTTTGGTAATCACTTAGAATAGGGTGTAATACAGGAGTGATGACATAGGTAATATTTTGTATGGGCAGGGACATCAGACGATAGGATTTTTCATAATAGCCAAGTGGTGCCATACCTATGTATTTTCCAATCAGCATCTTGTCTAAATTACGAATGAAGTAACTCATTACGCTAAAGAGAAATTGATACATGGAATATGCCCATATTTTTTTGAGACTGTCTATGCCCCATGTCCATAGGAGTTTTTGGGGATATTTTCTTAGGGAAATGAAATAAATCAATGCACTAGACAAAATGGGTTGGATAAGTAGTGTATAGAGCCCGGCTCCCATTAAAGCAGCTACAATAGCAAGAGCACCTACTAATATTTGAATAATAAAAGTCCGCCATGCGATAAACTTGAAGTCTTTATCTTTGAAAAATAAAGTATTAGGTACGGTTCCGGCTGATGCAAAGAACAAATTCACCGATAGAAGCTGACAGATAGGAAGAAGACGGTTATCTTGATAGTAGTTGGCGATAAAGCCTGTCGATGAAAAGAATAATGCGCTCAGTATGATTCCTATCCATACTGTAAACATATAGATTCTGTTTATGTCTAACGATGTCAATTCCTTATTTTGAACAATAGCGGAAGAAATTCCTATATTGGTGAAGATACTGAAGAAGTTGATAAAGACAGTAGCAATAGCAACAGTACCAAAATCGTCGGGACACAATAGGCGTGCCAGGATAGCCATTACAACCAATGATATGACCAAGCCTGAATATTTAGCTATTGCCGTATAGAATACTCCAGAGAGCATCTGCTGTTTAATATTTGCCATGATTAGTCCTGTTTTTAGGAATGAACTTATATGCTATCATACACTTTTTTCATTTGTTCCTTCCATGAGAGATTTCGAATCGAATCTCTGATTTCTTGTGGAGGAGTCGTTTGCTTTTTGCAAAATGCTATTACCTTTGAAATTTCGATTGGAGTTTCATCGGCTGGTGCTTTCAGTATATAAGGCATTTTTTCAAAATCATCGTCTGTTTCTGAATAAATGAATCCGAAACCTCGTGCTGCATATTCCCGGTTTTTCAATGTCTTAATATTTTGTATACCACTGCGGTGACGGGCCAGACTACCGACTGCAAAATCAGCTTTTTCAAAAAGTACATCTAATTCTTTTCCATGTTTTGCACCATGAAGAATCACGTAGGGAGATAGCCCGTATGTGTGAATTGGCATTTCTATTTCTTGTCGTTCTCTCTCACCTGAAAGATTGCCTACAATGTGAAAATATACTTTATAAGTAGGATTTTGTGTATAATACTCTTTTAATCCGTTTATTATACGGTCGAAGCCATGCCAAAAGTGGATTTCGGCAACGCCTATTAAATGTAGCTCATTCTCCATTGTATGTATCTGCTGACGTAAGGGGATGGAGCTGAAATCAATCCCATTGGAAATGCGGATGGTACGCTGTCCGAAAATCACGGTATCATTGGAAAAGGTCACTATGGCATTTAATTGTTTACATAAGTCATGACGGAATATCTTGTCTATACACAAGTTTAACTTTTGGTCAATAAACTCTTGATCATAAGGATAGGTTGGTATTTCCAATACAACTTTGGCTCCTAATTTTTTAATAGCCTTTACAAGGTGTATCGTGAATGGATTGGCATTATGGTAATAACGGATATATACTAATGAAATCTGTTTTTCTCGGATATAGCGGATGATAGGAGCGAATGATATTCTTTTTTTTATTTTTGCAATAATACCTTTTCCCAGATTTACCAAGATATTATTATCAACCATCCACTGCCTTTCCCCGTTTTCACAAACTTCATAGTAGCAGGTATGTACATCTAAGCCACATTGCTTAAACGCATCTACTTGATACCTAATTTTCTTACTGATACCGTTGTACTCTTGGAAACCATAAAATATAAGAAATAATGCTTGCATAAATTGGAAGGTTATAAGGTGTGGTATAATTGAACCAATTCACTTGCAGTCTTTTCCCATGAGAATTGTTGTGCACGTAGCAAACCATATTCTTTCTGCTTTTGATAAAGCGTGGAATCTGTTTCCAATTTTAACAAGACATCGGAAATTTCTTCCGGTTTGTAAGGATCCACAGTTAGTGCTCCAGTCCCTGCAATTTCAGGCATGGCGGATGTATTTCCGGTGATTATCGGGATACCACATGCCATTGCTTCCAATATTGGGATACCGAAGCTTTCACGAAGCGAAGGATAGAGAAAAGCGAAAGCCGCATTATAAAGTGTTGCTAAATCCCGGTTGGCAATGTATCCCGGGAAATACAAATGTGGTTTGATGGCTGAAATTCCTTCTTGCTGTAATAAACTGTCTATATATTCTTCTTTTAGATCAGCTATGAGTAACGGGCGTTTTATGGAAGACTGTTCTAAATAAAGATGATATGCCTTCAAGGTTCGCGCTGCATTTTTCTTGGGATCAGTATTTCCTAAAAAGAATAGAAAACCATTTTGAGGAATATATTTTTGGACGATATCCATATTTAGATCCGATTGTTGGCGGAAATAAGTATTATAACCATTATAAATCGCCGTGATACGCTCTGACGGAATATTGAGGGCGTGGCGGATACGGTTACATTCAAATTGTGATACAGTAATAATCTTTTTACATTTCTTTAGGATACGGGGAACGACCAAGCGGCGATAGTGCCAACCCATTTCTTGATAGAGGGATGGACTACGATGTTGTCTGGGTTCCAGATATATAATGTCGTGAAGTGTCAATATAAGGGGAACCGAACATCGTATGGGAGCTGTATTCGAAGTGCAATGTAATAAGTCCACCTTTAATTTTTTTACAATACGTGGAAGAGCCACTTGCTCCCAAAATAGATAGGTAGGGCACTTTAATTCTATGATAGAAAGATTAGCTGACTCTATCAAACAACGATCTTCACCTGGAGCGACGATAACAAAGTATTTGTTATCGTCGTTTCTTTTTTGTAATTCACGAATAGTTTCTAAAGCAACAAAGTCCATTCCATGCTTGTTAGGGCGGAAAATGCGTTGAGCTTCAATCGCTATCGTCATTCCTTTTTTTTTTCTTCTGACTTTTTTGTTTTCTTTTTCTTTTTGAACTGGAAAAAACGAGAGAAATGGCTAAATATAGATGCAAAAACAAGAATAGGCAATGCCCATATTGAATGCTTGAAACGTTTGTTTACTTCTCCGTCAGGCAATGCCATTAAAAATGTAATAACAATAACTGCTAAAAGAGTATACCATTTAAAACTGAGTGTCCAGTCGAGGAAAGTAACTCCAACAGCACATAGAGTAATAAGGGCAATAAGTAAGAATCGTGAAGGCATCAGCCATTGGAATAGTTTAAGGGCATAGTCCCATTCACCTCTCAATAAAGTGATAGGTAATCTTTTTAGAGCTAATATTGTACTACTGTATTGCGAACGAAGCCAGCCAATTCGTTGTGCTTCATATCCGTCGGCACTTTCTTCTTTTTTACTATAACACACCACCTCTTCCATATATTCGGTAAAGATGTTCTGTTGCAATAATGCCGTTTCCATAGCTTTACTTAAATCAGAACCTTTAAGCTTGGGGGCTATTTCATGAAACATGGCAAAATCGAATGCCATTGCCGAACCTATTAATGCGGAAGAAAATCCCATACGGGTATGCGCTTTTCGAAAAATATTATTATTTATTTCTTCACTGGTTGCATTCAATACGGCGATACTAGTAGTTAAATTTTCCGTCATGCGATGTGCCTGAATGGCGTCACATCCCGAATAGTATGCGTTATTAAATAGGCTTAAAGCATTAGGAACAATTCGGTTGTCTGAATTGAAGATGATGACCATATCGTATTCTGCCGGAGAATAACGTTCCATTACTTGCTGAATGGCGTAGACTTTGGTACATTGTTCTTTGTCAGGAACAACGATATTTACCGGCATCTGAAGTAGGGTAACAAGATCTTCTTCTGCTAGTTGGGTAGCAGCGACAGCTATGTCATACTTATCTCGTGGATAGAGTTGAGTATCCAGAAAATGATTAATGGATTGAATAACTTCTTTACCGTTGCGTAATACCGTAAACAAAACAAGGAAGCGGTGTATCTCTTTGGCAGGAGGATACGGATTTTTGTATTTTCCTAACGAGAAAAGAGCACAAATGAAAAGATATAAAACCGGTAAACACAAGAATAAAAACAAAATGGCATCTGTTATTTGCAAAGCATTATTGTTTTCGTCCATCCACCAGTCGGGATTGAATATGGAAAAAATTTCGTTCATAATATGAATTTATTGCTTGTTTATGGTTAATTTCTGTTGAGTGATTTGCTTGTCTATATAGGCACCGTTCATTACAAAGGCTATCATAGCTACAATAATGAAATTTGTAGGTGGCATGCCAGGAGCATATCCGGTATAACCACTCAATAATATACCAAACACAGTGCATGTGAAGGCAGCTAGCTGATGCCTTAAATATCTGTCTTTGACTTTGAACATTACAATGTAACAACAACCTAACAATGTAACAAGATAGATGGTGATATTCAGTACAAGGCCAACTATTCCAGTTTGTATCCAAATGGAAACAAAATAGGAATCAGGCGGTAAGGTACCTTCTTCATATGTTAAATCTTGTTTTAGCCATAATTTAGGTATTGAATTAGCTATACCTATTCCAAATGGGTAATCTTTTAAATATAGTGCCATCTCCTTTCTGTTTTGGATGCGTACATTGAATGATGCATCTGCTGTTGGGCGAAAAGCAGTACGGGCACGTCGAATGAATGAGTTGCCATTACCTATATCAGTAAATGCAAGAAATGCAAAAATACATAAACCTGTAATTATTGTGATGGCAAATGTTCTAATGCTTTTGCATATCAGGCAGTATAAGGCAAGACCTGCAAAGGGGACAACAAGAGCGCCTCGAGTACCGGAAAAAAGCATCCCAATAATTCCCATTGCTGCTATACTGAGATAAAAGATTGCGAATTTCCGATTGCGTGTGTTGAATCCTATAATAGTGTACACGGTTGCTATTGCCCCCATGACTGTACCAAAGTTACCAGCATCAGTAAAATATGAAAAGTAGCGTATTCCAGTTGATAGAATATGAGTTTTTGCAGCTTCTTGTACATATAGCCAATACCTTTCAGATGAGTCAAAACCTACATATCGTTGATACATTAATTTCAAGAAAGCAATGATAGTAAAAAGACCAATAAGTATCAAACCGTTTCTTAATACTTTTGGACTATTAGAAACGATAGATGCAATGATGTACAGTACAAATGTTTCTAATATCATGATACGGATACCATGTGTAATACCTTCTTCATTAATGTGCGGGTTGGCTAATTGTAACAGAATGAATATAATCCACGCAATATAACTTAGAGTGAAAATATTAACAGCATCTTTTAATCTGAAATTAGTTTTCTTTAGATAGAAGACTACCAAAAGAGAAACTGATAAATATACTAATATTATATCCAACCCAACGCTTAACTTAACTTTAAGAGTATAACGAGAGATAGTTGTGAAAAAAAAGGCATAGGTAGCATATAGTAAATAAACAAAATATGGATTCTGGAAACCATAGGCTACAGCTAAAATCACTATAGGTAAGCAGACAATGGCTACTGCTATTAATAATTTCTGAGCAATAATGGCATACGTAATAGCTACCAATCCAGCCACAAGCAAAAGATAGATTAATGCTTTGGGAGGTTGTTCACGTACTAAATATGGAGTATTCGATGCCATAATATTCAAAAGATATTATTTAACCTCATTTTTCTGAGACGTTAGACCTAATTGCGCCAACCGGCTGATGAAAGAGTGAATCGGCATTTTAGGTGGTAATTCACCAGTAAATGATTCTACTACATCACGATCGGCATTGTTTAGGTAGAGCATGAAAGGTGTGTCTTTCAATGCTTCTTTGAAAGGAGCTAATGTCGTATTATCACTGTCACGCCATAAACGGCAGGCATTGGCTATCAATAAATTGACATCAGCCTTTTGGAGTACAGGCAATGGAATGCTGGAGTCTTTGATAGATGGATACTCTACTAATATAATGTCCGGTGTTTTCTCGGCTTCGTTGAGCATCCAAAAATCACTTAGTTGTTGTGCTTGTACATATTGCTTTCCATTGCTCTCAAAATCATAATCGTGAGTAACCAGACGCACACGAAGACCTTCTGACTCCCAATGGCGGATGAAATATTTAGCAAGGAACGATTTTCCTTCACGAGAATTGATACTTAGTAGGTTGATAACCGTAGGTTCACCTACCTTCATATATTTATTCAAGCGGTTGCAACAATAAGCTGCAGCTAAGCGGTTGCATGCTTTCAAGAAACCACGATATTTCAAATTACTAATACCATTGAAAGCAGCTATAACAGGTAAACCACTAAGGCGCTTGCTGCGATAAGGATCGCGTAGGGTATGATCTAACACTTCAATTAATAGGAAGTAGAGAATGATGAATATCATGCTACCAAAGAAAGCAGCAAGAATGTACATCAATCGATTGCGCCCATTGTCGGTAAGAGGATAGGATGGAGGTGCTACAGTTTGAAGATTACTGGTGCTCATTTCGATATTCTTCAGACGTAGGTTGGCACTGGCAAGTCCACTTAGTTGAGTCCGATAATTATCTTCGGCAATGTCGATCGCGCGTTCTTTGCGATTGACTTGTGTACCAACAGGAGACATGTGACTATATTGGTCAAATATATCTTGCTGACGTGATTCCAATACTTTCATCTCGGCTTGTGCTCTGGCTTCGTTAACCAATGCTATAAGCCATTCATTAATCATATTTTCAATGCCTACACCCTCTTTTGTGAAAGCAAATTCATTTAAGTTATCTGAAATACTGCTAATTCGATCTTCAGCTTGTCTTAATTCTGTCTTCTCTTTTTGTAGTTCTTCACTTTTGGACTTACTTTTGTCCGAAATGAAGATTTCTTTTTCCATGATACTTTGGTTCAAGTTGCTGACTTTATCTAATTCTTGCAACAAGTTGGTATTGTTACGGATAATTTGAGCACGTACATCCATCTTCTCATCTAACATCTTCCGCAAAGCCACCGCTCCTTCATAGGTTCGTTTGGCTGCTTCCAGACGGTCATCTACTTGATAGCGAGTAGCGGCTAAGGCCTTTGTTTCTTCACCGTAGTTAATAATACGCTCTTGAACATTGTAGTGCATCAGGTTATCTTCCTCTTCACTGAGTCTGACTTTGGCTAATCGTACTTGTTCTTCAAAATAGGCAATCACATCGTTTGTTGATTTGAACCGGAGGATTTCGTAGGCATTAATAAGTTCTTCAATGAGAAAAGCTACTGTTAGTTGAGTCAACCCAGGATCTGCAGATGTATAGGAGATATCTAAAATATCGCTATTACCTATGCGCTTAAGTTCTACCCGGTCTAAAGCAGCCATGCTGTAAAAAGCTATGGTACGATTGAAAACAGAATAAATAAAATTATTATGATCATTTTTTTTATAGGCTGTTAAGTTAGCTAAAGTTTTGCTTTCGTCTTTACGGTCAATCAATTCCATAACCTCTTTGGGAGTTATTTGCAATAACTGACGGTAGTGTTTCGCTTGAATGTATTGATTGTCTTTCCACTCTTCACCATGAGTATAAGAACTAGCTAAAAGACGTAAAGAAACTTTTTCTAATGTACCTCGGGATTTGGCAATATTGACAAGGTTATCGAAAGTGGCAGCAACTACAGAAAAATTTACAGCAGCTCCATCCAATGAAGTCGAGCTTGTAATACCAGCGTATAAGCTGCTTTTAACAGTATAGCTATAAGGAAGGAATTGGGTAAAATAAATAACTAGACCTGTGACAAAAAGGGTTCCCCATAATAACCAATAGCGGATACGATACAGGAATTGCGATATAAATAGTAGGATATCCATAAGCTCTTTTATTATTTGTCTCTGATGATTTTTACATTTGTAAGCATCTCAAGTAAAATGATTGAATTATGTAAAGCTACACGAGCCTGCTCATAGATGGTGACCGCTCCTGAACGTCGTGCACGCTCTACTGCCAACTCTGTTATTGTAATTTTTCCTTGAACAAAATTGTATTCTGAAATTTTTATTTGTGCATTATATAATGCTGCTGTTTCTGCCTTAGCTTTGATTGTAGCAAGTTGTTCCGTTACAGCATTGTAAGCTTCTAGAATTTTTAACTTACGATCTTCCATAACTTCATCTTGCGCATATTGCAATTGCTCTATTTTATATCGGTAGTCTTTCAATTTTATCGGTCGATTGAATAAATCGCCTAACCCTATACTAAAGCTGGCACCTAAGTTGAATGTATGTCTCGTTCCGACAGATGTTGACTGGTACCAGTCTACAAATGTTTCACTATTTTCGTTAATGGTGTTAAAACGTCCAAATGCATAGTTCGCATTTAGGCGGAAATAATTCCACCATTCCCGTTTCTCAAGACGATATTCATTTTTAACTTGGACAATTTGTGACTGCGCTTTCTTCACTGTTGCATTTTCTGATACAGCATCCAAAAAAACAGATAACGGAGGCAATTCCATTTTTTCAATTTCAAGTTGGAGTTCTTTCATTGTTTGTCCTGTAGCTGCATTTTCCCATTTACTATCTTCCATCTTTAGAAGTTCCAAGGTTTTAATACGTTCCTCACGAGTCATCGTCTGTTCTTGGGCGATAACTGTAGCTGGAAGAGCAAATAAACTTACGAAAATTACACTACAAACAATGAATACAATATGTTTCTTTATCATCTTTTTATTTTAAGTTCATTTTTACTGACTTCTCTCTGTAATCAAACATTTTCTTTTTGTATAAATGCAGTCAACGTCTTAAAAATGATTTTCATATCCAACCAAAATGAGAAATCTCTTGCATATTTTATATCTAATTGTTTTCTTTCCTCAGCAGACATTTTACCTGCACCACCACGTTTTTCCACTTGCCACAATCCAGTTAAACCTGCCGGAGCCATGAATCGGTCAATATAGGCATCACTGGTCAGTAACTCAGCTTCGTAAAGTGGGAGAGGGCGATTACCTACAATACTCATATCACCTTTCAGTATATTGAATAGCTGTGGCAATTCATCAATACTATATTTACGGATGATACGTCCCACACGAGTAACACGTGGATCATTTTCAAGTTTAACGAATGTATTCTCCTTTGTTTTCTCTTTCTTTTTGATGAAATCTTCCTCAGAAATAACAAAGTCATCTGAAATCAACAAGCTTTCTTCTTCATCCGGTGTTCCGGCAAGGTCATCGAAACGGATTTCAGGACCTTCATCGGAACTTTCAACTTCTTCAATCTGATATTGATTGAGGGCATTCAGCTCCTTCAGCCGTTTGTCTGCATTGGTATACATGGAACGGAATTTCAGAAAATCGAAAATCTGATAGTTAGAGCCAACACGCTGTGATTTATAGATAACTTTTCCTTTGCTTTCCAAACGAATAGCAATGGCTGTACCAATTAAAATAGGAGAAAGAATGATAACAGCAGTACTCGCAAAGAGTATATCGAATGTGCGCTTCCACATAGGGAGGTGGTATGTATTCAATATCTTGCGGTGCGTCTCGCTAAATTCTTTTAGCTTGCTTTCCTTGCGTGCCTTGAGATATGCATTCATGCGTTGAATACTATCTTCTTCTGCATGTGGTGGAAGCGTATTATTAACTCCGGCTTGCAAATAAGCTTTCCTATTTTCAGACTTTAGTGCTTCGGTTATGAGGGTGATATAAACCCGGGGATAACGCTTACGCAAATAAGTAATTTCAATACAGTCCGCTTCACGTACATCTGTTTGTTCGTAAAGGATAGATATGTTATACCGTTCACGAATACCGTCAATCACTTTTGCCGCTTTCTGAGATGAAGAGACGGCCACGAACATGCCACCTGTAACCTTGCTCAGGTGATCAATGATAATTCGGTTACTTCCGATATAAATGTAGTATAACATGTCCTTTTACGTGTTTTGTGTTAATTAGATGAACTTCTTTAAGCGTACTTTCAATTCCATGGGATTGAAAGGTTTCAGAATGTAATCTACTGCTCCTTCCTCAAGTAGACGGATACGTTCGGTTGTGCTTTCTTCACTGGATAGCATCATAACTGGAATATGCTTAAATAACTCATTACTCTTAAGGTAATGGAGAAATTCTGAACCTGTCATTTTGGGCATACGGATATCGGATATGATTAAATCTGGTTCGTTGCCTTCGTGTAACCAGTCAATAGCTTTTAAGGGATCTTCGCAATATACAAAATCATACTCTTTTCCCAAGTACATAGAGAGCACTTTGCCTATGGAGGCTTTATCATCTACTAATAATATCTGTTTCATTATCGTAAGTTATATTATTCTACACCTGTTATTCGTTATATGGTTGTAAATCTATTTGCTTGTCATGATACTGCGCTCTTTGCAGATTTTACAAGCAATGAAATCAACTGAATCTTATTCTTTTCCATAAATATATTGATTAAGTTTGATCTTAAGCAAAAATACGCTTATTTGCGCTAATAATATTTGTATAGGGGAAGAATTACTTGTGAGTTAACTCTATTTAACGCTTTGTTGAGGTTAGATGAAGCAAGTTTATCTTTAAAATCATCAAATAATGAATTCTAATTCTTTAGCCTCTTGATAAAAGAAAAGATACCATGTAAGCGGGGTGATACTTGGATAAATTCCAAAAGCCGAAAAAAACTCCGGCTTTTGGAAATTTATTTTATCCATTGTTAAGGTTTTACGAAGATGTTATTATTGTGGTCAGATATCCAATTTAGGTCTTCTGCTTTTCCACCATTTATTACCCAGTCTTTGAATTTGGGGTAGACATTGGTTATCGGATTGTACTCTTTTGGCCATTTCCATACTTCGGTATTCGGAATACAAATACCCCATGCCAGTCCTTCGGTGCTGAGATAGTAGCCTTTTTTCGGGAGCTTAAGCATGTTGTTGTATTCAGAGGTGTCATTACTCATCCCCAATAATTCCTTAGTTCCTAAATTAGTAGGGGCATAGTGTGCCATGTGTACTTCTGTACGTCCTATAATTCCATGACCGTCCTGAGTTATGATGAATACATCTATATTTTTGATATTAGCAGCTTGAGCTGCTTCTTCTGCTGTCGGGAACATCATTTTTATTTCAAACTCGGCCCCATCTCCTTCACTATTGTCGCCGGGGACGGTGCAATAAAAAGCAAAATCATTATCTGTGATATTGGGTTTGCAGAATTTATGGGCATTCGTACAAAGGATTACGACAGGATTGTTCTGACCTGCCTCAAATATAGGATTGCCACTTTGTACTTTTCCACTAATAGTCACTCCACTACTTTTTACATTTAGAAACTGGATTCCTATGCCAGTTTTTCGACTGGCACCAACGGCGCGTACATGTCCTTGAATAGAGACTTGCTTGTCCTTATTGGTAGTACTTATCTTATCAATGGTGATTATTACATCATTCATATCAAAGTCTCCATAGGCAGGCCATTGGTCTTCAAATGCATAGGTGTAAATGGTGTTGTCTCCTGTATCTGGTTTTGGGGGATCTTCCGGATCGATAGTGCCGGGATTCCCTGGATATACTGTTCCGCTGCAATTATTGATGGGGTTGGAGGCTGTGCCATATTCTGTTGTAACCACTGTAGCGGCTTTATCTACCATCCATGGGTTATTACTGGGCACTGGTTCTTCATTATAATATTCTTTTTCTCTGTCGAGTATTAAATTCTCTTTTATATGGGTGGTACCTGTGTATATGAATTTTTGGGCTTGAATCATAGATGCCTCTTCTGTTTTACTACCTATGATAGTGCATGTGTTTCCTGTATAGAAATTTATTGCTTTTATGATAGAACCGTTATAGAGTTCTTGCGTAGTTTCATTGATTATTCTTACACTTGGGGCTGATTCCCATTCTTTATCACTGGTTCTTTTTCCGGTGATAGAACCACTATCCATTATCAGATTTCCCAAAACAATAGATGTCTTGGCAATAAGTGTACAATTGTTGTAAAGTGTGGCAGCTGTATGGTTGCTGCAATCAAAAGTGTTTAATTCAAAAAGGTTGTCATTGATGACTATTGCGCCACCAATAACTTTGTCTGCTATGATTGTTCCGGTTCCATAATTTGCGATGATGGAGTTTAGATTGCTGTTTGTCTTGAATGCTCCCACCCGCATTACACCATGATTTAAAATCTGAGTGGATGTCACATCTACATCTTGAACTATGGTGAATGTGGCATTTTCTGCATTGTATATGACACCTGAGTTGATGTCTTTGGCATTTTGTGCAGTAATTGTTCCAAAATTCCTGACAGTAATTTGTGCTTGTCCAAAGTTTATGTCGGCAGCTGTGGTAAAGGTTGCATTTTTGTCATTATACAGACTGGAACCGGTATTAAATGATATATTTCCACTAACTTTAAAAGTCCCAAAATTTTTCACAGAGATATTCGTTTGGGTTTGAAATGACTGGCTATTTATGAAGCCGCCTTTTTGTATCTCTAGGCTACATCTGTCACCCATATAAGGCTGGCCTGTAATTTGACCGCCGTTTGTTACATAAATATCTAAGCCTTGAGGAGTGCTATTCATGTTCCATGTTCCTCTTACAATGACGGTAGCTTTACCATTATAGTTTGTCAGTTGTCCACTAAATACATCTCCGCTTTTAATAACATATACAGCTCCGTTTTTTAATTGGTTATTGGAATAGGGCTCAAACTCCGGATTTTCAACTAATTCATTTATTGAGGTTTCTTGCTCTCCACTGTACTCCTTTACTAATGAAGAGATGCGATCCCAACCGCTTTTTCCGGGAATATTGAGTGTACGAGTCTGGGTAACTGGATAGTATAATTGGCAACTTAATGTATTACCGTCTTTAGGTGTTATATATTGATATACAGTTTGGCGTTGTTTCGGGTCGGTCTGACGAATAAATAAATGTTCGATAGATTTAGGTATACTAATTTCTGTTGTATAATTAGTACCGCTTTTAGCATACCCTGCTGCAAGTGGCGTTGCAGTTGCATCTGACAATGGATTTCTTGTGAATATTTCTATTAGGTACTTATACTGCCCATTGAATTTGTCTTTTACTTCAATGTTTAACTTGACAGTTGCGAGCATTGACCAGTCGAAGCCATCAGGGGCTACGAAATCATCTCCTAGAGGGTTCTCTACCGGTGCTACAGGGCGGACCCTATCGGGGTCGTATACATCATTGTCTGCGCAAGCTATAAATAATAGAGGAGCAGCAAGGGCAATAATTAGATAATCGTGTTTTAGAATTCTCATAATTATACATTTATAAATCGTGTGATATTAGTTTGCCTTTTACGCAACAAAGATAAATAGAAAATTCAACTTTTTGGGTTTTTGGGGATTATTTGTGAAATAAAGTTTATCGTAGTTGTTTTTTTGATCCAAAAAAAGCCGGAAGTTAACTTCCGGCTTTAATATGAAAATCCTTTAATATGTTATTAGGGATTGACAAATATGTCATTTGTGTGATTGGATATCCAATCTAAATCTTCTGTTTGTCCACCATTGATTACCCAATTTTTAAAATCAGGATAGACGCCTGTTATCATCATGTATTCCTTTGGCCATTTCCAAACTTCAGTGTTTGGAATACAAATTCCCCATGCCAAGCCCTCAGTACTAATATAGTAGCCTTTCTTGGAGACATTGAGCATAGTATTGTTTGCAGAGGCGTCATTGCTCATTCCAAATAATGCTGTAGTACCTAAATTAGTAGGAGCATAATTGGCCATGTGTACTTCTGTGCGGCCTATATTTCCTTGGGCTTCTTTACTGATGATGAATACATCCAAATTTTTGACATTCATAGCTTTGGTAGCTTCTTCAGCAGTTGGGAATGTCATTATGATTTCAAATTCAGCTCCATTGCCATTATATTGACTTCCAGCACTTGGAATGGTATTATAGAATGAAAAATCATCATCTGCAATATTGGGGTTGCAATGCTTGTGTGCATTGATGCTAATAATTACAACCGGATTATTTTGACCGCTTTCGAAAACAGGAGTACCGTTTTGTACTTTTCCTGCAAGGGTTACTCCGCTACTGCTTACGTTTAAGAATTGGATACCTACACCAGTTTTACGACTGGAACCAACCGCACGAATATGTCCCTTAATAGACAGTTTCTTGTTATCATTGGTTGCAGTCATCTTGTCAATGCTGACAACAATGTCATTCATGTCGAAGTCACCATAAGCAGGCCATTGATCTTCAAAGGCATAAGTATAAACGGTCTTATCCTCTACGTCCGGTTTTTCGGGATCTTCCGGGTCAGGATCACCTTCATTACCAGAATAGTAATAGCCACCACAAGTAGAAAATGTATTCTTTGATCCTCCCCATCCGGTAGTTGAACATCCGCTTGTAAGCCATTTGGCATTATTTATGCCATTATAAGGAGGATCATAGGTAAATGCGTTTTCAGGCATTTCTATAACCAAGTCCTTTAAATTAGTGTCGCCTCCTTGAGATATACGCACTCCTCCAACCTGCAACAAAGAGGGGTTGCTTCCTTCTCCCCTGAAATTGCTTGGAGTCCTGTTGATATGTAACAAAGTAGCTTTGATTACTGAACCGTTCTTCAGAATATATTGTATTGGACTATCATTACTCATAACTACTGGAACCGGCTTCCACTGGTCGGCATTACTTCCGGAGGTATTTAGGTTCTCGGGTTTCTCTCCAGTGATGGAGCCATTGTCAAGTGTCACATTTCCCCAATTGAATTTCTCCTTTACTATCAGTGCGCAACTATTGTATAGTATATCAACTGAGGAATTCTCGAATATTGTGAATTCGCCATAACTGTCATTATAGACGGAAACTCCTCCACTCAGGTGATATCCTTTAATAATGCCTTTGTCATGATTTACTATGAAGCTGCCATTTGATGTGTTATTAGTCTTTATGACACCGGTTTGTTCGTCTACTAAAATTGCTCCATAATTACTGAAGGTACTGGTGGTGAACTCAAGGTTCAGGGATGAAAGCTGACCTTTGTTCAGTACTTTGCTGTTATCTACCTTAAACCATTGTCCAACTGTAAGTTCACCTTTATTAATGAAGTTCATTTTAACAAGATCCATGACTCCGGTAACCTCGATTGCGCCGGCATTGTAAATCTCCGGATATGAACCCATATTTGCAGTAATAGTGGCAGCCGTAATCGTACCAAAGTTCTTATAGACCTTACTACATGGTTTGAGCGTACCGTTGTTGATGGACATTGTTACACCGGAGGCGATAGTCACTGATGAAGTTGATGCTCCAAATGTTACGTCTCCATTTGCAATAAAGTCTCCTCCAATGAACCAATCACCATAATTGGCAGCAAAATTACTTGTACATTCAACTGTACCACCTTTTTCTACAACAAATTTGGAAACAGTTGTAAATGTCTTATTACTTGGAGTTGCAATTTCTATTTTACCTCCGTTTAATACGTAAATGTCAAAGTTAGAATAGATATTAGTTACTTTCCATGTACCTTTTACAAAAATCGTACCTTTACCGCTGGCCATCTGGTAGATTACACTGCTTACTTCTCCAGCTGGGACAACGATTCTTGCTCCATCATTGAACTTATTTTTATCGTATTGGCTCACAGGATCGTCCGATTTGTCCGGAGCTGTCGGAATATCAGGGGTTTCTACTGTGTAATTGTTGTCTTCCAACTCTTTAAAACCTGCAGCAATAGCAGCATTAGCAGCCGAAGTACTACCAGTACCAGCTCTCGTAGTGGTACCTCCTGAATAATACAGTTTACAATTTAATGTCTCTCCATTTCCCGGAACAACGAATTCATAGACTTCCTTGCGTTGTTTCGGATCAGTTTGACGAACATAAACTCGTTCTATGGATTTAGGAATGCTAATTTCTACAACATAATTTTTTCCAGCCTTTGCATAGTCTGCAGCAATAGGAGTTGCAGTTGCATCGGTCAGCGGATTAGTAGTGAAAACTTCTGCCAAATAGTTGTACATTCCGTTGAACTCATCTTTGACTTCGATGTTCAACTTGACAGTAGTAATCATTGACCAGTCGAAACCAGTTGGAGCCACAAAGTCCTCTCCTAAAGGATTCTCAACGGGGGGTACAGGGCGTACCTTGTCGGGGTTATACACATCATTGTCTGCGCAAGCCGCTAATAAAAAGGGAGCTACGAGAGCAATAATTGCGTAATAGCGTTTAAAAATTTTCATACTTCTCTTATTTTTATGTTATATTGGTTAGCTTTTGTGGTTCAAAGATAAATAAATTATTCAAGTTTTAGTTGCAAATTATGTCTTTTAACAACTTTGGTTGTGTTTTACTTAAAATATGTTTAGTGAAGCATTTCAGCCTATGTAACAGCTAATTGCTCATTTTTCCTTTTAACTTTAATAGTTTTATAGTTATCGGAATTTTGGAAAGAAGGGGAAAGTTGATTTTTTTAGCCTTTAAGGTCGTCTGGCTATGGCTTATGCTTTGGTGATTTCTCCCGCAAGGTCGGAGTTCATGCGGTAACGGATTTCTGCCTGGCTGAGACCATGGCCGAGAAGGAACATTAGTTTGGTGACTGCGCATTCGGGGGTACTGTCGTAGCCGCTGATAACGCCTGCCTGGAGAAGTTTCAGACCGGTCTCGTAACGTCCCATTTCTACTACGCCACGCTGGCATTGGGTAATATTTACAATAATGATACCGCGCTCGGTAGCATCTTTGAGTTGCTGGATGAACCATTCCTTCTGAGGGGCATTACCGGAACCGAAGGTTTTGAGTACGACTGCTTTAAGACCGGGGACGTGAAGAACTGAGTTGATGATACTTTCCTGAATGCCGGGAAAGAGGGTAAGCATAACTACATTGGTATCAAACAGATAATGGGGCTTCATGGGGCGTGTCGGATCAGGACGGCGGATGATATGTGCATCGTACTTGATGTGGATGCCTGCATGAGCCAGTGAGGGATAATTGAATGAACGGAATGCGTTAAAGTTTTCGGCGTTAATCTTTGTAGTACGGTTTCCACGCATCAGTTCGTTCTCGAAAAAGATACACACTTCGGGCACTATGGGAGTACCGTCGGGATTCTTGGCCGCAGCTATTTCTATAGCGGTAATCAGATTTTCTTTTCCGTCTGTGCGCAAGGTACCGATAGGGAGCTGGGAGCCTGTGAGAATGACGGGCTTAGCCAGGTTCTCGAGCATGAAGCTGAGGGCAGAAGCTGTGTAAGACATGGTGTCGGTGCCATGAAGGATGACAAAACCGTCGAAATAGTCATAATTGTAGTTGATAATCTTTACGATTTTTGCCCAAAGCGAAGGCTCCATGTCCGAAGAGTCGATGGGCGGATCGAACTGGTAGGAAGAGATGCGATAATTGAAACGTTTCAGTTCGGGAACATGTTTGAGAAGATGGTCGAAGTTGAAATTTTCAAGCGCACCTGTCTCCGGGTTTTCTATCATACCGATGGTTCCGCCAGTATATATCAGTAACACAGATGGGTAGTCGATCTTCATAAACATAATCGGGTTTTGATTATTCTGAGTGCAAAGATAGGAAAAAAAGTGATAGGGTGGTAGGGTGGTAAGATGATATTGCTGCCTTTATCACCCGATCACTCTATCACCCTACCACCTTATCACCTTCCTACATTTTCTTTCAGCTGTGTGATCGCCTTTTCCGCATCTCCTTCAGCTTCATTCAGCAAGGTGACGAATCGGCTACCGATGATAGCACCGGAAGAGTTGGCGCAAGCGGCGTCAAATGTCTGTTTGTTACTGATGCCGAAGCCAACCATGCGGGGATTGCGCAGGTGCATATCCTGTATCTTTTTGAAATAAGCTTGCTTCTGGCTATCGAAATCTTTTTGGGCACCGGTAGTAGCAGCGCTGGACACCATATAGATGAAGCCGTCGGTATGTTCGTCGATTTCGCGGACGCGAGCCTCGCTGGTTTCGGGGGTGATGAGCATGATGACACGGATGTCGTAACGGTCGGCAATAGGTTTATACGTTTCTTCGTAATCTTTGAAGGGAAGATCGGGAATAATAACGCCGTCGATACCACATTCTACGCATTTCTGACAGAAAGCCTCGAACCCGAATTTCATAATAGGGTTGAGATACCCCATCAGGATGAGAGGAATACGGACATCGCTACGGATATCGCGGAGTTGCTCAAACAAAATACGCAGCGACATACCGTTGCGGAGAGCACGGGTAGCAGCTTCCTGAATAACGATGCCGTCAGCCATCGGGTCACTAAAGGGAATACCGATTTCAATCGAATGGACCCCATTGCGTTCGAGGGTACGGATGACGTCGGCAGTACCTTCCAGGGTTGGGCAACCGGCACAGAAGTAGATGGACAGCAAGTTTTTAGGGCTGTCCTGAAAAAGTTGATTTATACGATTCATGATGTTATTCTAAATTTAATTCGTTCTTAATTCTTTGAGAAAACGTTCGATCCGTTCCACATCCTTGATGCCCGGAGATGTCTCGAAGCGACTGTTGATATCGATACCGGTAAGGCGGGGATGGTGGAACTCTTTCAGGGCTTTGACGCTGTAAGAATTGATGCCACCGCTAAGCAGGAAAGGGGTACTGCCAGTGTAACGTTGCAGAATGCTCCAGTCGAATTGCTGTCCGGAACCACCATAGTGGACGGTACGTGTATCGAACAGATAGTAGTCGCAGAAACCTTCATAATTGAAAATGGCAAGAAGATCCTTGGGCAAGGCGATGGAAAACGCTTTGATGATCCGGATACCCTGTGAATGAAGGGTGCGGCAATATTCGGGTGATTCGTCACCGTGCAGCTGGACATAGTTCAGACCGAAACGGTCGACATACATAAGGATGTTTTCTTTGGTTTCGTTGACAAAAACACCGACACGTTTGGCAAGCGTAGGCAGGTACCTGGGTATCTGGTACAGGTATCTGGGGGATTTGGGGTAGAAGATAAAACCGATCATATCTACACCTAATACTTCTACATCGCGGATGTTGTCTGCATCGGTCATTCCGCATACTTTGATCATTGTATTCATGGGCTTATACCTTAAAAATCACGAATATATGAAATCATGTGTGAATTTCCAAATTTATATACCGTGAATGAGTTCTTCCAATGTGCTCCCGGGATCGTCTGTACGCATGAATGTCTCTCCCATAAGGAAACCACGGAAGCCTGCCGAGCGTAGTTCACGGATGGTTTCAGGGTGCGAAATACCACTTTCGGAAACGAGCAGCGGAGGCGTCTGAGAATCAATTTCAGCAATAGCCTTTTTTAACTCTTCTGCAATGCGGAAAGAGTTTTTTATATCGGTGACGAAGCTGCCCAGATTACGGTTGTTGACGCCGATCATATCCGTCTCCTTATATATATAGGAGAGTTCGGAGGTACTATGTACTTCGAGCAGAACTTCAAGCCCCAGTTCGTGTGCCTGTATGGTGAGCGTGTGGCACTCATCAGGTGTGAGGCAGGCGGCAATGAGCAGCACTGCATCGGCACCTACAATGCGGGCTTGCAAAAGCTGATATTTGTCGATGATGAAGTCCTTACGCAGGATCGGGATGTTGACCAACGGGCGTGCTGTACGGATGTCACGCAGAGTTCCGCCGAAGAACTTTTCATCCGTGAGGATGGAGAGGGCGGAAGCTCCGGCTGTTTCATAAGCAGGGGGAATGAGCTCGGCCTGTGCGTTTTCCTTGATCCAGCCTTTGGAAGGGGAACGGCGTTTGAACTCGGCAATGATGCCGGATGAAGAGTTTGCGAGTGCACGTTTCATGCTGCGGACGGGCGTTGTGCCGGAAGTTCCGCTTCCGACAGCTTCCTGCATCATGGCAGCAGCTTGCTCTTGCAATTGACTGAGGGAGACTGCTTGCTTTTGCTGCTCAATCTCAATCCGCTTGTGGGCGATGATTTCGGATAAAATATCTTTCATAAATTGGAATTTATGGATTCTTACTGATTGATTTCTATAAACTTCTTCAACGTCTCCAGCGCCCGTCCACTTTCCAGCGATTGGCGAGCGATGGCAATGCATTCTTCGATTTCCTTTTCAGGTTCCATCACCTGGATGGCGAAGGCGGCGTTGACAATGACACATTGCGTTTGGGCACGTGTGGCACGGTTATTAAGGATGTTATCAAAGATGCGGGCGGCATCCTCTTTGCAGGCTCCGCCGAAGAGCTCTTCGGGTTGTGCGGCATTGAAACCCAGCGCTTGCGGACGGTAAATCCGTTCGTAATTGCGTGTCATAACTTTGAATTCGTCCGTGAGGGAAATTTCGTCGTAGCTATCGAGACTGTTGACTACCGCAAAGTCGATGCCGAGTTTGTAAAAAACATTTGTGTAGAGTCGCATCTGTGCAAGATCGGCCACACCGAGCAACTGGTAAGTAGGCTTGCAAGGATTGACAAGCGGGCCAAGAAGGTTGAACAGTGTACGTACTCCCAATGCCTTGCGCACAGGACCGACGAACTTCATTGCCGGATTGAAAAGTTGGGCGTGCAGGTAGGCGATGTTACACTCGTCCATGCTGCGTTTCAACTTGTCGGGATCATTGGTGAAACGGATGCCGTGTTGCTCCATGACATTGCTTGCCCCACTGACGGAAGTGGCACCATAATTGCCGTGTTTGGCAACTTTGTAACCGGCTCCGGCCACCACAAAACAGGCACAAGTGGAAATGTTGAACGTGTTCTTTCCATCACCTCCCGTACCTACGATATCGATAGGCCGATAAGGCGCGAAGTTGATAGGTACTCGAGTCTCCATAAGGGCTTCGCGAAAGCCGATTAGTTCATCCACTGTGATGCTACGCATTTGAAATACAGTGAGTAATGCGGAAATCTGTGCTTCGGGGTAAGCTTCCCGGGTGATGTTCAGGAGAATTTGCTTGGTTTCTTCCGAAGTAAGCTCTTCGTGGTTGAAGAGACGGGTTAATATATCTTTCATTTTCTTATCTACGATTAGACGATTTACAATTTACGATTGAAAATTCTGTTATGTTCGGAATGCCTCACTTCAGCGTTCCGAATGCCACATGTTAACGATCATGAGGTGTGGCATTCCGACCTGTGAAGTGTGGCATTTAGCCTCATGAGATGTGGCATTTCAGACGCCTTTCAGCCAGTTGCCTACAATCTGTTTTCCATCGGGAGTCAGTACCGATTCCGGGTGAAATTGGATGCCGTGAACATCGTATTCCCGATGTTTCAGTGCCATGATTTGACCTTCGGAGCTGATGGCGGTGATAACCAATTCTTCGGGAAATCCTTCCGTATCCACTACCCAGGAGTGATAACGACCGACTGGAATTTCAGTAGGAAGACCGGAGAATATGTAATCTTTATTCTTTATTTTCACATTCGTTTGTATGCCGTGAAAGACTTCACTCAGATTGGTGAGCTTCCCGCCGAATGCTTGTCCGATGGCCTGTTCACCCAGGCAGACGCCAAGTATGGGTTTTCGTCCTGCGTAAGTGCGGATGACCTCTAATAGTAAGCCTGCCTCCTCGGGGATGCCGGGACCGGGTGAAAGGATGATCTTATCATATTTCTCCAATTCCTCAAGCTCAAATTTATCATTGCGCAGTACATCTACTTCTGTGCCGAGTTCTTTTACCAGATGGGCAAGGTTGTAGGTGAAAGAGTCGTAGTTGTCTATGATTACTGTTTTCATAATTTCATTTACAATTTACATTTTCTCCGCCATTACGATTGCCTTTTTCAGTGCTCCCAGTTTGTTGTTCACCTCTTGCAACTCGTATTCTTCATTGCTCTTGGCTACGATGCCGCCGCCTGCCTGAAACCAAAGTACACCGTTGCGACTGACGAAAGTACGGATGGTAATGGCCTGGTTCAGTGAGCCGTTCAGTCCGATGAAGCCGATGCAACCGCCGTAAGCGCCGCGATTGTGCGGTTCCAGTTCGCTGATGAGTTGCATGGCGCGTACCTTGGGGGCACCGCTTAGAGTGCCTGCCGGGAAGGTGTCGATGAATGCTTTGATGGGGCGGGCATCTTCGTTCAGCGTACCGCTGACGCGGCTTACCAGGTGGATAACATGACTGTAATACTGCATTTCCTTGTAGAAATCCACTTTTACATCGTGGCAGTTGCGGGAAAGATCGTTACGGGCGAGATCGACCAGCATGACATGCTCTGCATTCTCTTTGGGATCATCATGCAGGTATTGGGCGTTCAGCGCATCCTGTTCAGGATCTCCGGTGCGCTTGGTAGTACCGGCGATGGGGTCGATGTAGGCGTGGCGGCCTTCGATGCGGCAGTGCGTCTCGGGTGATGAACCGAAGATGCGGAAACCTCCGAAATCGAAATAGAACAGATAAGGAGAGGGGTTGATGCTGCGCAAGGCACGATAAAGTTTGAAGTCATCGCCTACGAAACGTTGTTCGAAACGGCGGGAGAGAACAATCTGGAAAACATCCCCACGCAGGCAGTGGGCAATTCCCTGACGGATATTTACTTTATGCTGTTCGTCGGTCAGTGGGGAAGTGGTTTCACCAACGGCACGGAAATCGTAGGCGGTGTAATTGCGGTTATTGATGGCTTTCTGCACCGTATCCAGTTCACTTTCTTCACCGGGGGCAAGCATTTCAAGAAGTACCATTTCGTTCTTAAAGTCGTTGAAGACAATGAGGTATTGATACAAGATGTAGAGCATATCCGGTGCGTCGTTGGTGGCTTCGCGGCTATCTTTTACGGGAATATTTTCAAAATAGCGTACGGCATTGAAAGAGGTGTAGCCATAAAGACCGCAGTAATTGGCATATTCACCTTCCACATGGAAGCGGCCGAGGAAATCCTCTAAAGCTTTTTCTACAGGATATTCCGGTGTGATGGGGCGTTCTTCGCGAGTGCCGTCGGGCAGGCGGAAGATGGCTGTTCCATGGTCGATGCTGACGCTTGCCAATGGACAGAGTCCGATGAATGAACGGTTGTTTTCACTGCCGTGATAGTCAGAGCTTTCCATGAGTGCACTTTGGGGAAAGACATCACGGACTTTAAGATAAGTACTTACAGGCGTGTGCAAGTCTCCAAGAATAGTACGACTATGTGTTTGATAATTATATGTATTCATAACCCTTTAATTTTTAATTTATAATTTTTAATTATTAAGATACGTCTCTATATCCTTGTCTCCACGTCCCGAAACGGTCAGTACAACAACATCATCGGGTTTGAAGTTCAGCTTTTCGAGGGCACCGAGGGCGTGGGCACTTTCCAGGGCGGGGATGATACCTTCCAGTTTCGTCAGCTCGTAGGCGGCACGGATGGCTTCATCATCATTTACGGCAAGTACGATGGCACGTTTTTGTGCAGCCAGATTGGCGTGCATGGGACCGATACCCGGATAATCCAGTCCGGCAGAGATAGAGTAGGGCTCTTCAATCTGGCCGTCTTCGTTCTGGATGACGTAAGTGCGTGCACCGTGAATGATTCCCATCTGTCCGAGGGCGATGGTAGCGGCAGTCATACCTGTATCTATTCCTTTACCACCGGCTTCGGCGAGGACGATCTGCACGCGGCTATCGTCGATATAATGGTAAATGGTTCCGGCGGCATTGCTACCACCACCTACACAAGCGATAAGATAGTCGGGACAGTCACGGCCTTCTTTTTCAATGAGTTGCTTTTTGATTTCCTCGCTGATGACGGATTGCAGACGAGCCACCATGTCGGGATAAGGATGGGGACCGACTGTGGAACCGATGATGTAGTAGGTATCGGCAGGATGACAACACCAGTCGCGGATTGCCTCGTTGGTAGCATCTTTCAGCGTCATATTTCCGGAAGTGACGGGGATGACGGTTGCACCCAGCATCTTCATTTTTTCCACATTGACATGCTGGCGTTCTACATCCGTTTTTCCCATGTAGACGATGCATTCCATGTTCATCAGGGCACATACGGTGGCAGTAGCTACGCCGTGTTGCCCGGCACCGGTTTCGGCGATGATGCGATGCTTGCCCATGCGGCGTGCCAGAAGAATCTGCCCGATGGTGTTGTTAATCTTGTGAGCTCCTGTGTGGTTCAGGTCTTCACGCTTGAGGTAGAGCTTGCAGCCATATTTTTTGGAAAGTCGGCGGGCATAGTAGAGTGGGGAAGGACGTCCTACGTAGTCACGCAGCAGTTGGTCGAACTCTTGCTTGAAATCTTCGCTTTGCAGTACGTTGAGATAGGTGTTCTGCAACTCTTCCACACACTTGTGGAGTATTTCGGGAATATATGCTCCACCGAATTCTCCGTAATAACCATCTTGATTTACTAAAAAACTCATAATCCTATTTTTTTATTTAATTGTTTACGATTTACTGTTTATCTCAAAACCGGATAAAAGAAAAGAGCCCTGTCGCAGGTTGCGACAGGGCTCTTTCTTAATCTATATTATGTTCACATATATACATACGAGCGCTGCTCCCTTACGACTGTCGGAGTTGTAACGGGCGCCACCACCAATATGTATTTATGAGCATTGTTTTCATTGTCTTTTTGTTTTAGCTGGGGGCAAATGTAAGCACTTTGTTTTAATTACCAAAGAATTTCTTGCTTTTTTTCTTTCAAAGAACATTTTTCTTATAAAGTTGTTCTATAAGAATATTTAGAACAACTATTATTCACAATAAAAAAGAAAGGATGAACTATGAAACGGAAACATTTAGTTGCCATTGGCGTATCGATTGCTATTCTCTTGTTACTTTATTGGCTGTTGGTGGCCGAAGATATGAACGCTTGGCTGACCGTTAATTGATTTTTCGTGACTTTCTTGTGGGGTTGTGCGGATAAAAATGTATCTTCGCAAAAAATCATAAGCTCATGAAAGGAATAAGTAACTCATTTTTGCGTACGATATGTGCGCTGGTAATCGGGCTGATATTGGTGATGTTTCCCAATGAGGCAGGTGATTACTTGGTTATAACCATTGGCGTTGTGTTTCTGATACCATCGCTCTTAAGTATTATCGGGTATTTTGCAATGACTGCGGAGGAAAGGCAGCGTCTTCCTATTGAAGGGATCGGCAGCCTGCTGTTTGGTCTGTGGCTGATTATTATGCCCGGTTTCTTTGCAGATTTGCTGACATTTGTATTAGGATTCATTCTTGTGTTGGGTGGTGTGCAGCAGATTGCATCGCTTTCCGCAGCCCGTCGCTGGATGCCGGTTCGTGTGGGGTTTTATATCATTCCGGTCCTTATTCTGATTGCAGGACTGATTGCGTTGTTCAATCCGACGGGAGTACGTTCCACGGCGTTTATCATTATTGGTATCACCAGCATAGTGTATGCAGTTTCCGAATTGATCAATTGGTTCACATTTACTCGCAAACGGCCGAAGGCACCGGGTACGCCGGGAGCTTCTTCAAAGGCTGTAGACAATATTGAGGACGCGGAAATATTGGAAGATAAATGAAAATTTAGTTGACAAGGGAATGAGTTGACAAGGGGACAAGGGGCTACGCAGTGTTAGGCTACGCGGTGAAATGATAATTTATCGGGCTGAATTTTAAGCCTGAAAGGCTTGCATTATATAGCGTAGGGCATCGCCCTACGTAATGTGCATCTCTTTTTCTGAGCCCTGAAAGGGCGATATAAAGATTGATGCTTAATTGCGCCCTTTCAGGGCTTAAATAGAGATATACATAATCACGTAGGGCGTTGCCCTACGCTATGTAATATCAGGCTTTCAGCCTGTCTTGGTCTCAGCTATTCCCACCGTTAAATTATCATTTATTTTAGCCATTGTTTTATCAGTTCCATCACCTCTTTCTTTTCTTTTTCGGGCAATGTGCTGATACGTGCCAGATGGCTGCCATTCGGTTGGATAAATACATGAATATTCTTCTTGTTCTTCAGCCAGGTGACGCCTGCGGCTGTCCATGGGTCGTTCTGACCGTAAATGAAGATCATCTTCGGATCCTGTTTCTTTAGAAACTTGGTTATTTTCTTACTTAAAGTTTTGTCGAAAGGCATATCTTTCAACTCTTCGGGAAGCATCAGACGGTGCAGATAGTCTTCACTGGACTGGATGGAGAGATATTGTTTGAACGGTTGGACGTCATAACCATAGTATCCCAATTCACGGGCAGCTTGTACGAAGAAAGAAGCATTGGGACTGTCGGCGGTGAAATATCCCGGTTCGCTGATGGCAAGCAGATGAGAGAAAATTTCATCATCAGAGGCTGTAGTAGCGGGTATGGAGCTGATAGGAGTACCCCACTGCCACAAAGCGAAAGAATATTCCAATACCGAGTAATCGTAAATTTCTTCAATCGGTGCACGGAATGAATAATTCTTTTCAGTACAATACTTTTCAAAACGGGGAAGTAAAGTTGCTTTCCGTTTCAATGCTTCCAATTGGAAATCTTCAATTATCTTGCGGTTTTCCGGTGTTGAAACTTTATGCAGGAAAGGCTCATGGCGTCCATCTTCTACTCCATAACAAAGCGGAGCTACGTAAGGAACGGAAATATCTACATCATCCGGATAGAAAGTGCGGTAAAGAAGGGTAGTCTGTCCTCCTTTGCTGATGCCGGTGGCGATCCATTTGCCCGGATAGATGTTTTTGAATGCGGTGGTGATGGCATGTAAGTCGTCTGCAGAGTTCTCGGCTGTCAGATATTGCCAGTCTTTGGGTTCAGGGGTAGACTCAAGGAAGTATCGGTATTCCACGAATATCATATTGGCATTGAGAAGTTTTGAAAGCTCTTCACGATATTGGGAACGGAGTGCGTAAGCGGCGCCATAGCCTTCGGTAACGATCACTGTGGGGCGATCGAAGCCGACATGAGAAACGATAACGCGTTGGCGAAAGCTGCCTTTCTCCGGATGGCGGTGATCCAGCGGCTGGGTAAAATAGGTTACGTATTTTTCTGAAAACTCAGAAGTTTCCAGTGGGCGGATTTCTTTAATGGCGGAAATCGCGCTGATTTTTTGCTCCAGAACGGTCTGTGCGAAAGAAGAGACTGATGCTGACAGCAAAGCAAACAGCAAGAGTGCTGCATAGCGAATGTGCATGTGCTTCATAATGAATTGTTTTTAATTTATCATCTGGTTTTGTAAATATTGACAAAGGTACGAAAAAGTGATATGCTGGAAAATAAATTACGATGATATTTTAGTTTTCAAAAAAAGAGAGAGAACTACCTCCCGGCACCTCTCCCCCTGCAAACTTAAAACAACCAACAAAAGAAATAGAATGATTTATAAATCATAATCTCAAAACTTATCTTATAAACAAGAGTTCCCTGTATTTTGGCAGCGTCCACATCTGGTTGTCGACAATCAGTTCCAGCTTGTCGATATGATAACGGATCTCCTCCATTGCCGGTACGATGGTGTCGTGGTAGGCAATGGCTTTCTCGCGTTCACTTTCTATCTTGTTGGCCACTTTGCGGGCTTCGATCATGGCATCTACATGCTCTTTGATGAAGGCGGTGCGGTCGGCAATCTCTTCGATGAGTTCCAGGTTCTTGGCAGACAGTTTTGCAGCTTTGTCGCCGGGGAACAAGTCCTTCATCTTGTAAACGTTATCAATGAGATCCGTTTGATACTGCGTGGCTACCGGGATGATGTGGTTCATGGCCAAATCACCTAATACACGAGCTTCAATTTGGATTTTCTTAGTGTAAGTTTCCCATTTCACTTCGTTGCGGGCTTCCAGTTCTTTCTGAGTCAGTACACCGGTATTTTCGAACATGCGGATACTTTCTGGCTTCAGATAGCTGTCGAAGATGAGAGGCACACTGGTTTCGCAATCCAGACCGCGTTTCTGGGCCTCTTCTTTCCATTCATCGCTGTAGCCGTTGCCATCAAAATGGATGGGCTTACAAATCTTGATGTATTTGCGGATAACCTCAAGGATAGCCGAAATCTTCGGTTCACCCCTTTCGATGAGCTCGTCTACATCTTTTTTGAATTCTACTAGTTGCTCGGCTACGGCGGCGTTCAGGGCAATCATGGCGCAGGCACAGTTTGCTTCCGAACCTACGGCGCGGAACTCAAAACGGTTTCCGGTGAAGGCGAACGGACTGGTGCGGTTACGGTCGGTATTGTCAATCAACAATTCCGGAATCTGCGGAATATCCAGTTTCATGCCTTGCTTGCCGCTAAGGCTTACGAGATCATCCTTTGTACTCTCTTCAATGTGTTCCAATACCTGTGACAACTGTTTGCCCAGGAAGCTGGAAATGATTGCGGGAGGCGCTTCGTTGGCACCCAGACGGTGTGCGTTGGTGGCGCTGGAAATAGCGGCCTTCAACAATCCATTGTGCTTGTAGACTGCCATCAGGGTGTTCACTACGAAAGTGATGAAACGCAGGTTCTCTTCGGGTAGTTTACCCGGTCCCATCAGTCCGATGCCTGTATCCGTACCCAACGACCAGTTGTTGTGCTTACCACTACCGTTGACACCCTTGAAAGGCTTTTCGTGCAGCAGTACTCGGAAGCCGTGGTTACGGGCTACTTTACGCATCAGTGCCATGATGAGCATGTTATGGTCTACAGCCAGGTTACATTCTTCGAAGATGGGAGCCAGTTCGAACTGGTTGGGGGCTACCTCATTATGACGCGTTTTGACGGGGATACCGAGCTTCAATGCTTCAATTTCCAATTCCTTCATGAAAGCTGCCACGCGGGTAGGGATGGCACCGAAATAATGGTCTTCCAACTGTTGATTCTTGGCACTGTCGTGTCCCATCAGCGTGCGGCCTGTCATCAGCAGGTCAGGACGGGCGGCATACAGACCTTCGTCGATCAGGAAATATTCCTGTTCCCAACCCAGGTAGGCAACTACCTTCTTCACTTCCGGATTGAAGTAACGGCATACGTCTACGGCAGCTTTGTCTACGGCACGCAGGGCTTTCAGCAACGGAGCTTTGTAGTCCAGTGACTCACCGGTGTATGCAATGAAAATGGTCGGGATGCAGAGCGTATCATCGACGATGAAAGCCGGGGAAGAGGGATCCCATGCACTGTAACCGCGTGCCTCGAACGTATTGCGGATGCCACCGTTAGGGAAGCTGGATGCATCCGGTTCCTGCTGAACGAGCAGTTTGCCTGTGAATTCTTCCATTACACCGCCTTTGCCGTCATGCTCGATGAAAGCGTCATGCTTCTCGGCTGTACCTTCAGTCAACGGGTGGAACCAGTGGGTATAGTGGGTAACACCCATTTCGAGTGCCCATTTCTTCATACCGGCTGCCACTTCATCAGCAATGCTGCGATCCAGCGGAGCACCATTGTCGATCACGTCAATCAGTTTGGCATATACCTTACTCGGCAGATACCTGAACATCTTTTCCTTGTTGAACACATACTTGGCATAATATTCCGACGGACGTTCCGCAGGGGCTGCCACTGCAACGGGTTTCTTTTTAAACGCCGTTTCTACTACTCTGAATCTCAATTTAGACATACCTTGTAATTGTTGGTTTATAAAAACTATTTGTTAGAGTAAAAAAACTTTTTTCTTATCCGTTATAAGCTGATTCACCATGCTCGTAGATGTCGAGCCCTTCTTCTTCAACACGTTTGGAAACGCGGAGACCGTGTATCTTATCAAGTCCTTTGAAGATGAGGAATCCCATGCCGGCTGCCCATGCACCTACTACGAGGGCGCCGAATACTTGTGCTCCGAGGAATCCCCAGCCTGCACCGTAAAAGAGTCCTTCGCTGGTAGACAAGAAACCAGTGAGAATAGTACCCGTGAAACCGCAGACACCGTGTACGGAACTTGCGCCAACGGGATCGTCAATCTTCAGCACTTTATCGATGAACTCTACAGAGAATATCATCAGGATACCACAGATTGTACCGATGATGACAGCACCCAGCGGAGAAACCACATCACAGCCCGCCGTGATACCTACCAAACCTGCCAGGACGCCATTCAGAGTCAGGGATAAAGATGGTTTGCTGAATTTTAACCAACTGACCGCCAGTGCGAAGAAGCCTCCGGCACAAGCTGCAAGATTCGTGGTGAGGAAGACGTGTGAGATAGCCATTGCATCGTCCGTAGAGGCTGCTGCCAACTGTGACCCGGGGTTAAATCCGAACCAGCCGAACCATAAAATGAATACACCCAGTGCCGCTATGGTGAGGTTGTGTCCCGGAATAGCTCTGGACTTACCATCTTTACCGTATTTACCGATGCGCGGGCCAAGGATGGCTGCGCCTACCAGCGCAATCCAGCCACCGACAGAGTGAACAATGGTGGAACCTGCGAAGTCGTGAAACGTGGTTCCGAACAGATTCATCATGAACGAACCTTCTTCGCCGTTCATCAACCAGCCGCCGCCCCAGGTCCAGTGACCGGAAATCGGATAGATCAGTACGCTGATGAAGATGGTGTAAATCAAATACATGGAGAATTTGGTACGTTCGGCCATGGCTCCTGATACGATAGTAGCTGCTGTGGCACAGAATACAGTTTGGAATACCAGAAAGCCTTCTGTTGGTAATCCTCCTCCATCATAGAACGAGAGGTTGAAGAAGTGGGGCATTCCCACGAAACCACCTACGCCGAACATCAGTCCGAAACCGATGAACCAATAGAGTAGGGAACCGAACATGAAGTCTACGAAGTTCTTCATCAGGATGTTGGCAGTGTTCTTAACCCGGGTGAAACCGGCTTCTACCAGTGCAAAGCCCGGTTGCATGAAAAATACCAGCATAGCGGCGAGTAACATCCATACAGTGTTGAGTCCGTTTACTAATTCTCCTACAGTGTCAGGGGCTGATGATTCTACAGTAGTCTCTTCTAATGTAGCTATAACAGCGGTTGTTGTAGCTGATATACTATCCGTTGTTGCGGAAGTTTGTGCAAAAGTTTCTGTTGTTGTGCAGAGCGCCATAAGGACAGCAAGAGCTATCCACAGCCTGGCAATGCTGCGTTTACTATATTTATCCATAAAATCTTTTTGCTTTTAGTTGTACTTGTATTCTTAGTTTTGTTAAGTAGCTCTTACAGCTCTCTGGAAGATGCTCTTAACAGTTGCGGTTTGGTGCTGCCTGGACTATCTTTCCTGTTCGGCATTGTAGAGGGCGATGTCGCCACGTTCGGCGGTACGGATGCGGATAGCGTCTTCTATGGGGATGATGAAGATACGTCCGTCGCCGATTTCTCCGGTTTGTGCGGACTTGATGATGGCCTGCACGGTCTTTTCGGCATTCTTGTCGCGTACCACGATAGAGATCAGGATACGCTCGATGGAACTGGTGTCGTACATTACACCGCGGTAGATGCGTGCCTGACGGGATTTTCCTATCCCCCGGACGTCGTAGTAGGAGAACCATTCGATGTCCGCTTCGAGCAATGCGTCCTTTACATCCTCGAATTTTGTCTTGCGGATAATTGCTTCAATCTTTTTCATACCTTAATTAATTTACGATTTAACTTTTTCAGTTTACGAGTTGACAAGTGTCTTTCGGTGTGCCCGTTTTTTATCCTTGTCTCCTCGTTCCCTATTCTTAATCCTCTCTCAAAAACTGACTCCGAATACGAAGTATGCACCCTGCGTGTGTGGATTGAACGTCACTTGTGCAAAGGTGGGCAGCGAAAAAGAATTTGTGAATTTGATTTCTTTTTCTGCTTTCAGTGTGAGGTTGGTTACGTTAAACTTGTTGGCATACGCACCTTCCCATGGGGTAAGACCGACTTCTGCCGACCAGTCCAGGCCACCGAGTTTAAAAGGTGCGCTGATGCCTACATACGTGGAATAAGCTCTGTCACCGTTCTCCTTCGTATAATCATCTCCGGCAAAGTAAGTGTTCCAACTCAGTGCCAGCGGACCAAAATCATATCCCAGAGTGGCTTCGAAGATGTGTATCGTGCTATGTGCGCCATACTTGAAGTAATCTCCCGTATATCCGCCATCCTCTTTGTGATAGGAGAACCAGTAATCTGTAACGGATACGTTGAAACCGCCTGTATTGTAACCCAGTGTGAGGTCAATTTCCCTAGCATCTTCCTTGTCGATGCCTACCGAACCCCAGGCAGCCAGTGATAAACCTTTGTAGCTGACTCCCATGCTGGGCTGAATACTTACACCACCGCAGTCTGTTCCACGCCAGATGTAGTTGCTTACAAAATCTGCACCGACTGAGGCTTCCGCTTTATCCTGTGCCTTTGCCGTGAAAGGCATTGTTGCTGATAATAGCGCGATGGCTATCATTCGGAATTTTACGCTTTTCATTTTCATACCTATTTTACCTTTTAAGTTTAGACAAATTGCGGATGATCAGTCCGGTGAAACTATAGTTTTATTTTAGTTGTTATCTTTTTCATTTTCATGCCAGCCATTTTCTGATTCGCCTCATGGCTTCCACACAATCCTCGTGATTCCCGAAAGCGGTCAGGCGGATGTAGCCTTCTCCGCTGGGGCCGAAACCTACACCGGGTGTTCCTACTACATTGGCTTCGTATAACATCTGTTCGAAGAAACGCCAGGAACCGATGCCATTCGGTGCTTTCAGCCAGATGTAGGGAGCATTCACGCCGCCGTACACTTTCAGTCCGGCTGCTTCCAGACCCTCTTTCATGGTTCGTGCGTTGTTCATATAGTAGTCGATGTTTTCCTTTATCTGCTGCTTGCCTGCCGGGGTGTAGATGGCTTCGGCAGCCCGTTGGGTGATGTAACTGGTACCATTAAATTTGGTACATTGACGGCGGTTCCAGAGACGGTTCAGTGGAATGCGTTCACCGGTCAGGGTGGCGGCTGTCAGCTCTTTCGGAACTACGGTGTATCCGCAACGGACTCCGGTGAATCCGGCTGTCTTCGAGAAGCTGCGGAACTCTATGGCACATTTCTTGGCACCTTTTATTTCGTAAATGGAGTGGGGAACGTCTTCTTCCTGTATAAATGCCTCATAAGCGGCATCGAACAGAATCAGAGTGTCGTTGGCGAGTGCGTAGTCCACCCATTTTTTCAGTTGCGACTTGGTCAGCGTTGTTCCCGTCGGATTGTTCGGGTAGCAGAGGTAGACGATGTCAATCCGCTTGTCCGGTATCTCGGGAACAAAGTTGTTTTCGGCGGTACAGGGCATGTAGGTCACGTTGCTCCATTTGCCGTCTTCTTCCAATACTCCGGCACGGCCACACATTACGTTGCTGTCTATATATACCGGGTAGATGGGGTCTGTCACTCCCACGCTGTTGTCGTGGCGGAGGATATCGCCTATGTTGCCCGTGTCGCTTTTGGCTCCATCGTTTACGAATACTTCCGTAGGGCTAAAATGAATGCCTCTCGGAGCATAATCATGTTTGATGATCGCTTCAATCAAAAAGTCATATCCCTGCTCGGGACCGTATCCGTGGAAGGTACTGGCATTTGTCATCTCATCCACTGCCCTGTGCATCGCCTCGATGCAAGCCGGTGGCAGTGGCCGGGTAACGTCTCCGATACCCAGGCGGATGACCTCTTGTTTAGGGTGCGTTATCCTGAAAGTATTCACCTTTTTAGCTATGTCTGAAAATAAGTAACTTCCCGGTAGTTTCAAAAAATGTTCGTTTACTAATGCCATACTTTCTTGTTGTTTTAAGTGCGTTATTTAATTATGAATTATAAATTATGAGTTATGAATGGGCTGCGCTGTTGGGGGGGCTATTCATAATTCATCATTTATAATTACTTCCCCGTCGAATATCCGGACTGCTCCTCCCGTCATCCATACATGATCCGTTTTTTCGTCCCATTCGATGGTAAGTGAGCCTCCATCCATGATGATGTCTGTTTTTCTTCCGGATTTTCCGGTCAGTGCGGCAGCTACTGCGGTGGCACAGGCTCCGGTTCCGCAAGCTTGGGTGATGCCCGAACCTCTTTCCCAAACTCTCATCCTGATTTTCCCATGCTCCAGCACCTGGGCAAACTCTACATTGATGCGGTCGGGAAACAACGGATGATTTTCCAGTTTCGGACCGATGCTTTCGAGGTTGATATCTTTAATATCTTCTACAAAGATTACCAGGTGAGGATTTCCCATTGATACGGTGGTTCCGGTGAATTTCTGTCCGTTGGCTTCAATGGGTTGTTCTTTCATATCGGCTGGACGTCCCATATCTACGGTTACGGTGTTCACTTTTCCGTCTTCTACATGGAGCTTCAGTATTTTGATGCCCGACAGGGTGTCGAGAGTAACGGCTGTTTGGGAAGTCAGGCCGTATTCATATAAGTATTTGCCGATGCAACGACTGGCGTTGCCGCACATTTTGGCTTCGGAACCATCCGCATTGAAGATGCGCATACTGAAATCTGCCTTGTTCGAACTGCCGATGAGTACCAGGCCGTCGCTTCCAATTCCTGTATGCGGGGCGCTCCATTCAACCGAAAGTTTTTCAGGGCTTTCGATGGGATATTTCAGGGTGTTTACATAAATGTAATCGTTGCCTGCTCCGTGCATCTTAGTGAATTTTATAACTCTTGTCATTTTGCACTCTGTTGGTGGATTAATCTTTCTTTTTGTTTTATCACGATGCAAAGGTACGACGTTTTGCTAAATTATTTGCAGAATACATATCTTATTTCTATTATATTTATTCATTCTTTTAATCGCTGCAAATATATGGTATTCAAGTTTCAAATTAAAAGTTTGAGGGGGCATATTTGTATAAATTGTTATTTATGGAATTATTTCCGCATATTCATTCTATGTAGGTAGTGGCGTAAATACGTGTTTTAAGTGGAAAAATGGAGTTTATGGGGTGAAAATAAAGATTTGTATATGACAGAATGAAATTGTTTTCTTCTTTTTGCTGACTAAATGATCTTTTGTATAATGCCACACTATAACAAATCAAATGCCACACTTTAGCTTCCGTAATGCCATTCATTTGAGCCATCGAAGTGTGGCGTTTGAATTGTTGAGGTGTGGCATTGGGGGAGTTAAAGTGTGGCATTGATACAGATTGTAGCATGTAGCTCGTAGCTATTCCAATATTTCCTGCAATAATACTGGTTCATTGGTGGTGATGAAATCCGCCCCCTGGCTGATGAGCCATTCCATATCTTTGGCATCATTTACTGTCCAGGCGTTAACCTTCATGCCAAGGTCGTGACATTCTTTGATCCATTCGGGATGTTTTTTGAAGACAGAGAAATGATAATCAGGACCGGCACAACCCATGTCTTTCAGTTCCTGCGGATTGAGGTCGCCTTCCAGATAATATACGGGAGTACCTTTAGGAGCCAGGCGAATGAATTCTTTGGTCGCATGGCGTGAGAAAGTGATGTATTCGGTACGCTCTTCCAGTCCCATCTCCTTAATCATTTTCACAATTTGCTCTACGGCAAGCGTTTCACGTTCGGGAGTCTTGTGTGCTTTGAGTTCCAGGATAAGGCGGGTTTTCAACCCTTTGGCTTTATCGAGATATTGCTGAAGGGTAGGGAGGCTCTCACCGTTGTCGAGGGTGATAGAGGTACATTCTTTCTCGGTGGATGTTTCCATGCGGACACCTTTGAATACACCGTCATGATCTACGATAAGCTTGTTGTCGGCAGTGAGCCAGACATCGAACTCGGAGCCGTAGCAGTGGATGGAGTCAGCTTTCACCAGGGCGGCAATACTATTCTGGGCAGAACTGTCGGTCTTCCAGAAACCACGGTGGGCAATGACTTGGGTGTTTTGGGCCTGCAGGATGCCGCATGCGGCAAGAGACATAGCGGAAGCGAATAAAAGTTTTTTCAGTTTCATAGTTCCTTATTTATAATTCTGCCGCAAGGTACAAAATATGTCTGAAAAGTGATGTTTCATTTATGTTATTAATGCGAACCAGGAGATAAAGGTGTTATCTCCTGATTCTCCTATTACCTGCGTATACGGCGTCTGCGTCTGTGGTGACGTTTCTTCTGCTTATAAATGCTGATCCGTTTCCAGACAATCCACACAAACAGTATTCCGAAGACTGCAAAGATGAGAAGCACGATACCTGTATTCAGGTTATCGCCTTTCACGCGGCTCCACATTTCGAGAACAAGCTCTGTGCTGTCACCGAAATCACGAATCATGGCGCAACGCTCCACGACTTTACGGTCAGGGTATTGTATCGGGTTGATCTGAACGCTGTCTGCACCGGGACCGAAGAAATAACTGAGGTCGGAGAATTGTTCAAGAGTAGTGTCGATCTTTGCCTCCATAATCTCGGGCGTTGCTACGGCACTGACATAGCCGATGGCATCCATATTGCGCAGAGCAATATCCGGTTGGCAAAGATAATTGATGAAGTAGCTGGCGGCTTTTACGTTACGGGCATACTTGGGGATAGCCCAGCCATCGTACCAGATGTTGCTGCCTTCGCGGGGAACTACATAGTCTAGGTCTACGTCTACAGCTTCCGCTTCTTCAATGGCCCAGACGGCGTCGCCACTCCAGGTAAGGTTGAGCCATGCTTTGTTTTTGGTCATCATTTCTTTGCCGAAGTCGGCTTCCCACCCGGCAATGTTGGGTTTCAGATCTTTCAGGTATTGCTCTGCAAGGGCAATGGCTTCAGGGGAATTGTCGTTCATCAGTTGCTCTACGGTGATGGTGCTGTCGGCAAGTTGCCGGGCATGGGCATAAATGATGGCGGTACCGTAGGCATCGCGGTAACTGTCTTTCATCAGAATCTTACCACGGTTGACGGCATCCCAAAGGCATCCCCAAGAGCTGACTTCTTCAAGGGTCTTGAACTTCTTGTTATAGAGTATTCCGGCGGTACCCCACATGTAGGGAACGACGTAATCATTGGTGTGGCGACCGGGCTGGCTGATCTTCTCCAACTCTTTCTGAATATACGGGGAGATGTTGGGGATATAGTCCGGAGTCTTCCCAAAATTGCGACTGATAGGGAGGAGAAGGTCTTTTTTCAACATTCGTTCGATGATGTATTCCGATGGGCATACAAGGTCGAAATCTTCCTGTCCGCGCTCAATTTTAGTGAGCATGATTTCGTTGATATCGAATACTTGGTAAATAATACGAATGTCTTCGCCTGTCTGCTCTTTGTACCAGGCAGGGAATTCGGTGAGGACTTCTTCGTCAATGTAATCTGCCCAGTTGTAGACTTTCAGTACACGGCTGCGCTTCTCACCGGAGTTGCTACAAGAGGCGAGGAGAAGGATGCAGAGGAAGAGGGATATGTATTTCTTCATTGTTGATGGAGTTTATTTGTGATTGTTATTCTTTCTTAGAACGTTCCGCTCTCTTGTTAATCACAATCAGCAATACTAACACCGTTACAAAAATGATTGTTGACAGTGGGCGCAGTTCAGGAGTCAATCCACCCTTACGTGCGTCCGCATAGATGTATGTCGACAACGTTTCCAATCCTTCATTTCCGATAGTGAAGATCGTTACTGCGAAATCATCAATGGAAAGCGTGAAAGCAAGGATGAAACCGCTGATCATTCCCGGCAGAATTTCCGGGAAGATGACTTTGCGAAGCGCCTGGAAAGGGGTAGCTCCGAGGTCGAGGGCTGCTTCGTATACATTCTGATTCATTTTCTTCAGGCGGGGCATCACGCTAAGCACCACATAAGGGGTACAAAAAGTGATGTGTGCCAATACCACCGTAGTAAATCCCTGCGAAATGCCAAAGCTGACAAACAGCAGGAACAGGGATACACCCGTAATGATATCCGCATTCATCATCGGAATAGCATTGGTGAAATTCATCACCTGACGTGCCCGGGAGCGCAAGTTAAAGATGCCGATAGCTGCCAGGCTTCCCAGCAGAGTGGATGCTGTGGCGGCAATCGTAGCAATCGCGAATGTGTTCCAGATGGCATTCATCAGCGAGTGGTGCATGCCGCCTGTAAATAGTGAACTGTATAACTTGGTGGAGAACCCTGTCCAGTTACCCAGTACCTTGGCCTCAGTGAAAGAGAAGATCATAATAATCAAGATAGGCGAATAGAGTAGGGCAAGCAGAAACCAAAGATAGCCTTTTGCCAGAATACGTGTCATCATATCACACCTCCGCTTTCATTTTGTGCACTGTCGTCCTCGTTGGTAAAGAGGGCGGTGACGCCAATCAGCAACAGCATGATGAGCGACAAGGCAGCGCCGTAGTTCCACATTCCGTTATATATATTTTCTTGTACGGTAGTACCGAACAGTTTGATGTTGTTCATCGTCAGCAACTCGGCAATGGCAAAGGTGGAAACCGTGGGCATGAAAACCATCACCACACCACTCATGATGCCGGGCATCGAAAGGGGGAGGATCACTTTGCCGAATACCTGTACAGGCGCAGCTCCCAAGTCTTGGGCTGCTTCTATCAGACTGCCATCCATCTTCTGCAACGTATTGTAGATAGGGTATATCATGAACGGCAGGAAGTTGTAGACCATACCGAATACCAAAGCTCCTTCGCCCAGCGGCAGATTGAGGAAATCAAACAATGCCACCGTGGCAAGTGTACGTATCAGGATATTCACCCACATAGGCAGGATGAACAGCACGACCATGGTTTGGGAGGTGTTGAAGCGTTTCTGACTGAGAATATAAGCAGCCGGATAACCGAGCAGAAGACATGCCAGAGTAGTAATGACGGCTATTCCGATGGAGTAGACGAATGTGTTGATGGCTTCGGGATGCATCATGAATTTGCGGAAGTTGGCAAACGTGAATGCGCCTTCAGCATCGGTGAAGGCATAGATCACAATGAGCAACAGGGGCATTACAACAAAGATAATGAGGAACAATGCGTAAGGAACTGTCCAGTTCCGGCGACGCATAAAGAAACGGGATATATTACTGAGCACTTCCTTTCTTATTAGCAGATTCGACAATAGGGATAGAACCGGTGGTCTGTGCCGGTGCAACAATTCGTATATTTTCGGGTGCGATGGTGATGCCGACACGGTCGCCGTCGTCCCAGACGTCAGTAGTGTCTACAAAGATATCCTCGTCCCAATCGGTAAACACGGTGAGATGGTAATGATTCCCTTTGTAAAGGATGAATTTCACTTCACCCGTCAGATGGCCGTCTTCTTCGTTATCTTCAAGGATGACGTTCCGGAAATCTATTTCTACCCGGACAGAACTGCCCGGTTCGATGTCCTGCACTTCAGTACACTCAAAGGTACAGCCGAGGAATTCAACGTGCGTGGCGTCTATGAGCTTGCCTTCGAAGCTGTTGCAGGTGCGTTCTTTCTTCATTACGTGAATGTCGAAAGGTTTCACGAGCAGACCGACTTCCCGTCCGGCTTCGAAACTGTGATAGTCCTGCACCATGAATTCGTAGCCCTCATTGGTCTGTACCATCATTTCGTAATGCACGCCTTTGAAGATGCAAGAGGTGACAGTACCCGTCAGTTGGGCAGCAGCGGAAGGCTCAAATATATAGATATCTTCGGGACGGATGACTACATCGACAGGGATATTCTCTCCAAAGCCCTTGTCGACACATTCAAATTCGTGTCCGGCAAAGGATACGGCTTTGTCCTGAAGCATGAGGCCGTTCAGGATGTTACTTTCTCCGATGAAATCGGCAACGAAAGAGTTGATGGGTTCGTTGTAAATGTCTGTCGGGGTGCCTATCTGCTGGATGCGGCCTTCGCTCATCACGACGATGGTGTCGCTCAGAGTGAGGGCTTCTTCCTGGTCGTGGGTAACGTAGACGAAGGTGATTCCGAGCTTCTGGTGCATCTCTTTCAACTCCATCTGCATGTCTTTGCGCATTTTGAGGTCGAGGGCGGCAAGAGGCTCGTCCAGTAACAGCACTTCGGGTTCGTTGACGATGGCACGGGCGATGGCAACACGTTGTTGCTGTCCGCCGGATAGCGAATCAACATCACGGTCTTCGTAGTCCGTCATACCTACCATGCGGAGGGCTTGTTTCACTTTCTTGCCAATGGTGGCTTCGGGCATCTTTTTGAGTTTCAGTCCGAAAGCGATGTTGTTGTACACGTTGAGGTGGGGGAAAAGAGCATACTTCTGAAAGACGGTATTCACCGGGCGTTGGTGTGGCGGTGTTTGCGTGATGTCTTTTCCGGCGATGGTGATGATACCTTCCGAGGCGGTCTGGAAACCGGCTATCAGGCGCAACAAAGTAGTCTTGCCGCAGCCGGAAGGACCCAATATCGTTACAAATTCGCCCTTACGGACAGAGAGGTTTACATCATTCAGTACGGCTTTGTCTCCGAAATATTTCGATACGTGCTCTACGCCGATGATGCAGTCAGACTTTTGCATAAGCGTTATTAAGTGTTTAACCTAAAACTAATAGAACGAATTCTGCCTTTCTAAAAAAAGCGGGGACAAAGGTAGGGAATAAATTGGGAAAATGAAAGTTCTACATTCGATTTGCATTATCTTTGCCTCAAAAGCGAAGATAAGCGCATCTCGGCATAAAAAATGAATGAGTTCATTTTATTCTGCTCTCGGTTTGCATTATCTTTGTAGCATTGATGAATATTATATAGTAGAAGGAGGCAAGGACATGGGTGACAGAATATATCCCATCGGGATACAGAACTTCGAGAAGATTCGTAAAGAAGGATATGTATATGTGGATAAAACCGCATTGATGTATAAGTTGGTGAAGAGTGGGAGTTACTATTTCCTTTCCCGCCCCCGTCGTTTCGGGAAGAGTTTGCTGATTTCCACGCTCGAAGCCTATTTTGAAGGGAAACGGGACTTATTTGAAGGCTTGGCGGTGGACACTTTGGAAAAAGACTGGGTGAAGCGTCCTGTGTTGCATCTGGACTTGAATATCGGGAAATATGATACGCCGGATAGTCTGGACAAGATACTGGACAAAAACTTATCAAAGTGGGAAGAGCTTTATGGAACCGGTGTTGCTGAGAGTACCCTTGCCTTGCGCTTTGCAGGAGTTGTGGAACGAGCCTATGAGCAAAGTGGTGAGCGTGTAGCCATTCTCATCGACGAATATGACAAACCCTTGCTCCAAGCTATCGGCAACGAGGAACTGCAACGCGAATTCTGCAACACTCTGAAACCTTTCTATGGCGTACTGAAAACCATGGACGGCTGCATCAAGTTTGCCTTGCTGACGGGAGTGACCAAGTTTGGCAAAGTCAGTGTGTTCAGTGACCTGAACAATCTGAATGATATCTCCATGGACGAGCCGTTCATTTCCATCTGTGGAATCACCGAAAAGGAGATACACCTTAATTTTGAAGAAGATCTGCACGAATTGGCAGCCGCGCAGAAAATGACGTATCAGGAAGTATGCAATGAACTGAAGGTCTGCTATGACGGTTACCACTTTACAGAAAACACGGACGGCATCTATAATCCTTTCAGTTTGCTGAATACATTCTTTAAGATGAAATTCGGTAACTATTGGTTTGAGACCGGAACACCCACTTACCTTGTGGAATTGTTGAAACGCAATCATTACAATTTGGAGCGCATGGCACATGAAGAAACGGATGCTGATGTGCTGAACTGTATTTATGGCGACAACGAACCTATACCAGTTATTTTCCAAAGCGGTTATCTCACGATAAAGGGGTATGACAAACGTTTCGGGCTTTACCGTCTTGGTTTCCCAAACCGGGAAGTAGAAGAGGGCTTTATCAGATTTCTGATGCCGTTTTATACCCGTTTTAACCAGTTAGAAGCACCGTTTGAGATACAAAAATTTGTCCGTGAGATAGAGATGGGCCAACCTAACGCTTTCTTTAAGAGGCTGCAAAGCTTCTTTGCCGACACACCTTATGAATTAGTGAAAGACTTGGAATTACATTATCAGAATGTACTGTTTATCGTCTTCAAACTGGTAGGTTTCTATACACAGGCGGAGTATCACACTTCGGAAGGGCGGGTGGATTTGGTGGTGAAGACTGCCGATTACATTTATGTCATGGAATTCAAGCTGGAAGGTACTGCAGAGGAGGCTTTGCAACAAATAGAAGAAAAACAGTATGCTCTTCCTTTTGAGGCAGATCCGAGGAAATTATTCAAAATAGGTGTGAACTTCAGTAATAAAACAAGGAATATAGAGAAATGGGTTGTTGAGTGACAGAATGCCACACTTCATCGTTCCCAATGCCACACTTAAATACATGTAATGCCACACTTCGTAACCGTTGAAGTGTGGCATTACGTTTGTTTAGATGTGGCATTTTACCTGCTGAAGTGTGGCATTACAATTTCATAATATGTATGCCGCTTCATGCACTCCGGCCACCGCCCGTCCGCTCGGATCATTTTTCCCTTGCAACGTCGCATCCCAGGCGAGTGCTTCAGCAGTGGAGCAAGCCACGCTTGGCACACTGGGCACGCTTCGGGCAGCCGACTGACTGGGGAAGTGTTCCTCGAAAATGCTACGATAGTAATATTCCTCCTTATTCTGTGGCGGATTGATGGGAAACCGTTCGGCAGCATGTTCCATCTGATGGTCGGTCACGGCGGCAGAAGTAATGGCCTTCAGTGTATCGATCCAATTGTAACCGACGCCATCGGAGAACTGCTCTTTTTGCCGCCAGGCAACACTCTGAGGCAGCATATCTTGAAAAGCTTCGCGCACAATGCGTTTCTCTACTTCTTTACCCGGACACATCTTGACGGCAGGGCTGAGGCTCATTGCCACATCCAGAAACTCTTTATCGAGGAAGGGAACACGACCTTCCACCCCCCAGGCAGCAAGGCTCTTATTGGCACGCAGACAGTCGTATAAGTGCAGTTTGGAGAGCTTACGGATCGTTTCTTCGTGGAAAGCCTGCGGTGTGGGGGCTTTGTGGAAGTAGAGATAACCCCCGAAAACCTCATCGGCACCTTCACCACTAAGCACCATCTTGATGCCCATAGACTTGATGACACGTGCCAACAGGTACATCGGTGTGGAGGCACGCACAGTGGTAACGTCGTATGTTTCGATAAAGTAGATGACATCACGCAAGGCATCGAGCCCTTCCTGAATGGTATAATTGATTTCATGGTGAACAGTGCCGATGTATTCCGCCACTTCACGGGCTTTAACCAAGTCCGGTGCACCGTGCAGGCCAACAGCAAAGGAGTGGAGTTGAGGCCACCAGGCTTCGCTCTGGTTATCGGTTTCAATACGCTTGCGGGCATACTTCTTGGCAATGGCGGAGATGACGGAAGAGTCGAGCCCACCACTGAGCAGAACACCGTAAGGAACATCGGACATTAACTGACGTTGCACGGCAGCTTCAAGGGAGAGTTTTACGCTGTTGATTTCCGGTTGGGTAGCCCGGCGGGCGGTGGTGTCATTGGCTTTGACGGCGGCATAATCGGTCCAAGGGCGCTGATACCAACGGTGCATTTTCCCTTCGCGTCCCCAGAAGTAATGTCCGGGTAGAAAAGGCTCGTAGGCATCACAGAAACCTTCAAGAGCTTTCAGTTCGCTACCGACGTAGATATGTCCCTGGTCGTCACGACCGATATAAAGAGGGATTACCCCGATAGGGTCACGGGCAATCAGGTAATCGTCTGTTTCCTCATCGTAAAGGGCAAAGGCAAAGATACCGTTCAATTCTTCAAGGAAATGAATGCCTTTATCCTTATATAATGCGAGGATGACTTCACAGTCCGATCCTGTACGGAAAGCATATTTGCCGGCGTAGCGGGAACGGATTTCCCGGTGATTATAGATCTCACCGTTGACGGCAAGGATTTGCTTGCCATCCGGAGAGTACAAAGGTTGTCCGCCACTTTCCGGATCGACGATGGAAAGACGTTCGTGAGCCAGGATGGCACTGCCGCCTACATAAATACCACTCCAGTCCGGTCCGCGATGACGGATTTTCTGCGCCATTCGAAGCGCCTTATTTCTCAATTCCTGGGATTGAGATTTGATATTGAAGATACCTACGATTCCACACATGATGATTAATTATTAATTATAAATTATGAATTGTGGTGGATGACTTTTTATCTGCGTCCTTCGCCCCCCAAAAAAAACTCTGAAACTCGTTGCGCTACTCTCCGTCCGTCCGCAAGTGCATGCACCACAAGGCTGGCACCACGTGCCGCATCACCTGCCACGAACACATTTTCCGGAAATTCAGGCTGTTCCGGTTTCAGGAAGCCCATGGCCAGAAGTACCATATCGGCGTCTATCACTTCCTTCTTTCCGGTAGGCTTCATGGTAGGGCGTCCACCATCCTGAGCCGGAATCCATTCCACTTCTTCCACCTCTACACCGCAGACTTTTCCATTCTTGCCAATAAACTGATTGGATGCCAGCGACCAGCGGCGCGTGCAACCTTCTTCGTGACTTGAAGTCGTCTTCAGTACAATGGGCCATTGCGGCCAGGGAGTAGCGTCATTGTGACCTACGGGAGGCTGTGGCATGATCTCAATCTGTGTTACACTCACGGCTCCCTGGCGGATACTCGTACCGATACAATCCGATCCTGTATCACCGCCACCGATGACGAGAACCCGTTTGCCTTTGGCATTTACCAGACGGTCTTTCGGGAACGTTTCTCCATCGAGAATCTGATTTTGCTGGGACAGCATTTCAAGGGCAAGATAAATACCTTTCAGTTCGCGTCCGGGAATGTTGAGGTCGCGTGCCTGCGGTGTCCCGGTGCAGATGCAGTAGGCATCAAAGCCGGCAGGGAGTTTCTGTACATCTACCGTTACGCCCATTTCGAACTTGATGCCTTCGGCTTCAAGTACTCCCATCCGGCGGTCGATTACTGCTTTATCGAGTTTAAAATTAGGAATACCATAGCGTAGTAATCCGCCGGGCATGGGTTTGCTGTCAAAAAGGGTTACTTCATAGCCTTTAGCATTCAGCCGGCAGGCGGCGGAGAGTCCCGCAGGACCTGCACCGATAATGGCAACCCGCTTTCCATTACGTTCGGGCTGAATGGGCACGATGTAACCTTCGCGAAAAGCCGCTTCGGCAATAGCTGCCTCGTTTTCACGAATGGTGACAGGCTCATCGCACGAAAGCTTCAGTACGCACGACTTTTCGCAAAGTGCCGGACAGATGCGTCCGGTAAATTCGGGGAAGTCGTTTGTGGCGGCGAGCACTTCGTATGCTTCACGCCATTTACCTTTATAAAGTGCATCCTGAAATTCTGGCTGTTTATTGCCTAATGGGCACGCCCAGTGACAGAAGGGTACACCGCAATCCATGCAACGTGATGCCTGGAGTTTGCGTTCGTGACTGTTTAAAGTTTGCTCCACCTGACTGAAGTCGGTGATGCGTTCGTGGACAGGACGGTATCCCGCTTCCTGTCGTGGTATGTTTAAGAATGCTTTTGGATTTCCCATTATACTATTCTTTAGTTTGACTAAGTAAATGTTTGTAATTAGTTTGTTTGCATAATTAAGTAGGCGACTAAACAGTAATTGTCAACTGTCAATTCTAATAATCTCTCTGCATCTCTGCAATCTTCTGTTGCAGTTTCCGCATTTGCTCCTCTTGCAACACCTTTTTGTACTCGATGGGGACTATCTGGATAAACTCATCCACATATCGGTTCCAGTCATCAAGCATGATGCGTGCCAAGTTGGAGCCTGTATAGAGGTAGTGCTGACGAATGAGTTCGTGCAATTCCTTACGATAGGATGCTTCTTCTATGAGGCTTAGTTCCACCATTTCCATATTGCAGAAATAATCGAAGTTTCCATCCTTATTCCACACGTATGCTACACCGCCCGACATGCCGGCTGCGAAGTTACGCCCTGTTGAACCGAGGACTACCACACGACCGCCCGTCATGTACTCGCAACAATGATCGCCTACACCCTCTACAACGGCAATGGCACCGGAATTACGGACAGCGAAACGCTCGCCTACGCGCCCATTGATGTAAACTTCACCACTGGTTGCGCCATAGAGCAAGGTATTTCCTGCAATCGTATTCTTCTCGGCCTGGAAGTTAGAGCGTACCGGAGGCAACACAGCAATCCGTCCGCCCGAAAGACCTTTGCCGAGGTAATCGTTCGCTTCACCTTCCAGTTTGAAGTTGACACCCGGTACAAGGAATGCACCGAAACTTTGTCCTGCAGAACCTTTGAATTTTACGTTCAATGTATGTTCCGGCAGTCCCGCTTCACCGTACTTCGCGGCAATGGTGCCCGAAAGCATGGCTCCGCAAGCACGATCTGTATTGGCAATCGTATATTCCAGTGAGATTTCTTTCTGGTTTTCCAGAGCTTCAGTAGCGGCATGCAGCATCTCAACGTCTTTTACGTGATCGATGCCATGTTGCTGGTCGATGGTGTGACGGATGGCTGCACCATTATCAACGCGTGCCAGTATTTGGTCGAAAGTAATCAGGGATTGCTTAGGGGATTCGTTTTCTGACTTGCGGATAATAAGATCCGTGCGTCCGATGATGTCATCCATACGTTCCACACCGATTTCGGCGAGATACTCCCGCACTTCCTGTGCCAGGAAAGTGAAGAAGTTCACCAGGTATTCGCTACGTCCGTGGAAGCGTCGGCGAAGTTCCTCATTTTGTGTCGCCACACCTACAGGGCAGGTATTCTGGTGGCATTTACGCATCATGACGCAGCCCAGTACAATCAAAGCGCTGGTTGCAAAACCGAACTCTTCGGCACCCAGCATCGCCATCAGTACGATGTCACGACCGGTTTTCAGTTGTCCGTCCACTTGCAGCATCACTTGCCCGCGCAGACCGTTCAGTACAAGGGTCTGTTGTGTTTCACTCAGTCCCAGTTCAGGAGAGATACCGGCATAGCGGATACTGGAGGCAGGAGAAGCCCCCGTGCCTCCTTCCGCACCGGAGATGACAATAAGGTCGGCTTTTGCTTTGGCCACTCCGGCTGCAATGGTTCCTACGCCGCTTTCAGCTACCAGTTTCACACTGATCTTGGCACGGGGATTTACATTCTTCAGGTCGAAGATCAACTGTGCCAAGTCCTCAATAGAATAAATGTCGTGATGGGGCGGGGGAGAAATCAATGAAATGCCGGGAATGGAGTGACGTGTTTTAGCAATCACCTGATCTACTTTAAAGCCCGGCAACTGACCGCCTTCACCCGGTTTGGCCCCTTGTGCCACTTTGATTTGTATTTCATCGGCGTTCACCAGATACTCCGTTGTTACGCCGAAACGTCCCGAAGCCACCTGCTTGATGGCACTACGCAGACTGGTTCCGTCTTCGCGGGGCGTAAAGCGTGCGCTGTCTTCGCCTCCCTCACCTGTGTTGCTGCGTCCGTGAATCCGGTTCATGGCAATGGCCATTGCCTCATGCGCTTCTTTGCTGATAGACCCATAACTCATGGCACCCGTCACAAAGCGGTGCATGATGCTTTCTACCGGTTCAACCTTATCTATAGAAATGGGGGCACGGCGGAAATCCAGGAAGTCGCGCAGGAAGATAGGCGCTTCTTTTCCATCTACCAGACTGGTGAATTCTTTGAATTTCTTATAGCTGCCCAAGCGTGTGGCGAGTTGCAAGGTAGAAATGGTTTCCGGGTTCCAGGCATGTTTTTCTCCGTCTTTACGGAAAGCATACAAACCGTTGTTGGGGAGTAATCCGTCTACCTGTGCGGCAAAGCCTGCATCGTGGAATGCTATTGCATCGTGTGCCACTTCATCCAGCCGGATACCGCCTATAGTGGATCTCAACCCGCCGAAATAAGCATTGCTGAGCTCTTCACTCAAACCTACGGCTTCGAATATTTTCGCTCCCCGATACGAGCGGATGGTACTGATACCCATTTTACTCATAATCTTGAACAGTCCCTTGCAGATGGCTTTGATATATTTCTTTTCGGCAGTGGCATAATCCAACTGGATTTCTTCCTTCGCCACCAGCTTGTCGATCACGGCGAATGCCATGTAAGGGTTCAGGGCGCTGGCGCCAAATCCCAGTAACAGGGCTGCGTGCATCACCTCGCGTATTTCGCCGCTTTCCACTACCAATGCCGTCTGTACGCGTTTTCCTACCGAAATCAGGTGGTGGTGCACTGCGCTTACTGCCAGCAGGGAGGGGATAGCCGCATGAGTGGCATCCACATCACGGTCGCTTAGTACAATGTAGTTCACCCCTTCGCTGACGGACTCTTCCGCTTGCTTGCAAAGTGCTGTGAGTGCTTCCTGCAATCCGGCACGCCCCTTTGCCACTTCAAACAGCAAGGGTAGTTTCACCGTTTTGAAACCTTTGTAGCGGATGTTGCAAAGAATATCCAGTTGTGCATTGCTCAGGATGGGATGGTTGAGGCGCACCATCTTGCAATGGCTTTCGCTGGGTGTCAGGATGTTCATGCCCACGGCGCCGATATATTCCGTCAGTGACATTACCAGTTCCTCGCGTATAGGGTCGATAGGCGGATTGGTGACTTGTGCAAACTGCTGGCGGAAGTAGTTGTACAGCAGTTGCGGCTTATCCGAAAGCACGGCAAGCGGCGTATCATTCCCCATTGAGTTGATAGGCTCGGCACCTGTGGTACACATCGGAACGATGAGCCGCTCCACATCTTCCTTGGAATAGCCGAAGGTGCGCAGCATCCTCTCGTAATCGGGCACAGTGTGCGCTACCTTACGGCCGCTTTTCAGCTCATCCAGTTCGATGCGGTTTGTTGCCAGCCAACTACGGTAAGGCTTGGCTTCGGCCAACTGTTTTTTCAATTCCCCGTCGTAGTAGATTTCGCCTTTTTCGGTATCTACCAGTAGTATCTTACCCGGTTGCAGGCGTCCTTTCTCTTTGATGTCTCCCGGTTCGAAATCCATCACGCCCACTTCGCTGGCAACTACCATCATGTCGTTGTGCGTAATCAAATAACGTGCAGGACGCAGTCCGTTACGGTCGAGCATACCGCCTGCAAAACGCCCGTCGCTGAACAGCAAGGCAGCAGGGCCATCCCAGGGTTCCATCAGGATGGAATGGTATTCATAGAATGCTTTCAGGTCTTCGCTGATGGGGTTCTTTTCATTGAAAGATTCCGGCACCAGCATGGCCATGGCGTGCGGCAGGCTGAGGCCTGACATAACGAGGAATTCCAATACATTGTCCAGTGAGGCACTGTCGCTCATTCCCGGCTGAATGATAGGGCGTATCTCTCTGATGTCGCCCAGGACGGGAGAGGAGAGCACACTTTCGCGGGCTTCCATCCAACCCCGGTTACCGCGGATGGTATTGATTTCGCCGTTGTGCGCCAAGAGGCGGAACGGTTGTGCCAGTCCCCAGGTAGGGAAGGTGTTAGTGCTGAAGCGGGAGTGCACCAGTGCTATGCCGCTGGTGAAGTAGGGGTTTGTCAGATCGGGGAAGTAGCCTCGCAGTTGCAGTGAAGAGAGCATACCTTTATAGATGATGTTCTTCGTGGATAGGGAGACAACGTAGAAATCCTCGCGCGTGGCAATATCCGATTTGCGTACTTTGTTTTCTATTCTTTTTCTTATGAGATAGAGTTTACGGTCGGCTGTCTCGCTTTCCGTAAATCCGGTGATGAAAATCTGTTTGATATCCGGTTCGTTGGCAAGTGCCGATTCTCCCAGAATTTCTGGACAAGTGGGCACATTGCGCAGGTGCATCAATGTCAATCCTTCTTTTTCAATCTCTTCGATGATAATACTTAAGATAGCACCTTGGTCTTTCTCGTCTTTCGGCAGAAAGAGAAGACCTGTACCGTATTTCCCTTTCTCGGGGACAGGAATACCCTGCAAAAGAATAAACTCATGCGGGATTTGCAGCAGGATGCCGGCACCGTCTCCGGTTTTGTTATCCGCACCTTCGGCACCCCGGTGACGCATGTTCTCCAACACCTTCAATGCAGACTCTACCAGTTCGTGTGACTTGCCTCCATGTATGTTCACTAACATACCGACACCACAAGCGTCATGCTCGTTCTCTGCATCATACAAGCCCAACTGCCTGGGCTGTCGTTGATATACAGGATGTTGGCTTTCTTCCTTTCCCTGTTGTCCGGCTTTTCTCTTTGTTTCGTTGTTAAAAAGTTCTTCTTTCATCTTTTTAAGTTTACTTTATTCTGTAGTAATACCTATTATTACTATCAAAATGTTTGGCAAAAGTATTAATTTAATTTCAAATTGGTATTATAATGCTTGTTTTTGTGACTTGCAAAATATCTGTTTATTGGAACTGTGTTTTAGATTGAAATAAAATACGCGCTTTTGTGTTTTAGATTGAAATAAAATATATACTTTATGTTTTATATTGTAAGTATGTCTTTCTCTCGTTCGAGAAATTGTCATATTGCCATAATGCCAAATAGCCAAAGAGGAAGTGCATGACATTTTTTTCGTTTCGTCCTTGTCCGGATATAACCAAGTCCGTACCAACTCCGTGTCAAGTCCATACCAACTCCGTACCAAGTTCGTTCCTATAGATACGGAGATGGTACGGACTTGATACAGTGTTGATATGGGTTTAACATGGATTTAGTCTCTTTACCCGTTGGTGGAATTAACTTCTTTCTGCTGGGATATGAATAAAATGTGATAATGTGGTAAGGTGGTAAGGTGATAAGGTGATAAGGTGGTAGTGGGATAACATTCTGTGATATATAGCGCAGCCACTTTATCACATTACCACCTTATCACTCTTTTATTCCTTTTTGTAGGGTTATGAATCAAACAGATGATTATTGCGCAACTCAAGGCTGAAAGGCTTAGGCTACGCTAAATTATCATTTGATTCCTTTTTTTCTTCTAATGAGCTAATTTATTTAGCTCAACAGCGGATGGGGTGAATTTCACTTTCAACCGATGTTTGTTATGAATTAATTCCGCCAACGGGTTCTCTTTATCTTATTAGTCATTTCCTTTGGCTTTGGCTATTTGGCTTTTTGGCAATTTGGCAACGTTGAAAAACGGCACTCTTTGCCGGATTAGAAGATTTTTCCGCTATCTCCTTTCAATATAATACTAAAATTCTACTGCTTGCTTTGAGATTATAAAATTGTTCCTTTTGCTTTCATAAGTTTGTTTTCTTTAACTTTTTGACAAGAAAACATCTTTTTTCTATTCTTTTGATAAATAAATAGGTAAAACATTAACTTTATGTTCTCGGGTTTTTATATCTTTGCAGCGCAAAATCAAATATTAATTAGTATGTGTGGAATAGTAGGCTATATTGGTCCAAAGAAGGCCTACCCCATTCTTATCAAAGGATTGAAGCGATTAGAGTATCGCGGATATGATAGTGCAGGGGTAGCATTAATCAGTGATAACCGACAGTTGAACGTTTACAAAACGAAAGGTAAGGTTTCGGAACTGGAAACTTTCGTTACTCAAAAAGATATTTCCGGTAACATCGGAATTGCCCATACCCGTTGGGCTACGCACGGGGAACCTTGCTCCGCTAACGCCCATCCTCATTATTCCTCTTCCGAACATCTTGCTCTCATCCACAACGGTATCATCGAAAACTACGCCGTCCTCAAAGAAAAACTTCAGGCCAAAGGCTATTCATTCAAAAGCAGTACGGACACCGAAGTACTGGTGCAACTGATAGAATTCATCCAAAAATCCAAAAATACAGATCTGCTGACTGCTGTGCAATTAGCGTTGCGTGAAGTAATCGGTGCATACGCTATTGCCGTGCTGGATAAGGACAATCCGGATGAGATTATAGCAGCCCGCAAGAGTAGCCCGTTGGTGGTAGGTATCGGTGAAGATGAGTTTTTCCTGGCTTCGGATGCTACGCCGATTGTGGAATATACAGATAAAGTCGTATATTTGGAAGATGAAGAGATCGCCGTCATCCGCCGCGGAGAGAAACTGAAGGTGGTGAACCTGAAAAATGTGGAATGTCCGCACGAAGTGAAGACGGTGGCACTGAACCTGGGGCAGTTGGAAAAGGGTGGTTATCCGCACTTCATGCTGAAAGAGATTTTTGAGCAGCCCGATTGTATTCATGACTGTATGCGCGGACGTATCAATGTAGAAAGTACAAATGTGGTGCTTTCCGCAGTGATTGATAACAAAGACCGCCTGTTGGCAGCCAAACGTTTCATCATCGTGGCGTGCGGTACTTCCTGGCATGCGGCGCTTATCGGAAAGCATCTGATAGAAAGTCTTTGCCGCATTCCGGTGGAAGTGGAGTATGCTTCAGAATTCCGTTACCGTGATCCGGTGATAGACAGTAAGGATGTGGTGATTGCGATTTCGCAAAGTGGCGAGACGGCGGATACATTGGCAGCTGTGGAACTGGCGCGGAGCCGTGGGGCATTTATCTATGGCATCTGCAATGCGATTGGTTCGTCTATTTCGAGGGCTACGCATACGGGCTCTTATATCCACGTAGGCCCTGAAATCGGAGTGGCTTCCACCAAAGCGTTTACGGGACAGGTGACAGTGCTCACCATGCTGGCGCTGACGCTTGCCAAAGAGAAGAATACGATAGATGAGGGGCAATTTCTTGCCATCGTGCAGGAGTTGAACCGTATTCCTGATAAGATGAAAGAAGTGCTGAAGCTGAACGGCAGCATTGCAGAGCTTTCCAAGATTTTCACGTATGCGCATAACTTTATTTATCTGGGACGCGGATATTCGTATCCCGTAGCCCTGGAAGGTGCGTTGAAGCTGAAAGAAATCTCTTATATCCATGCCGAGGGTTATCCGGCTGCTGAAATGAAGCACGGGCCTATCGCATTGGTAGATGCTGAAATGCCGGTAGTAGTGATTGCTACACAGAACGGGCTTTATGAGAAAGTATTGAGCAACATACAGGAAATCAAGGCGCGTAAGGGCAAAGTGATCGCTCTGGTGACAAAAGGGGATACGGTTATCAGCAAGATTGCCGATACTTGTATCGAGTTGCCGGAAACAATTGAGTGCCTTGACCCGTTGATTACTACGGTACCGTTGCAGTTACTGGCGTATCATATCGCAGTATGCAAGGGGATGGATGTGGATCAGCCGAGGAATCTGGCGAAGAGCGTAACAGTGGAATAAAGAGGGTAATATGAAATAAATAGTAAACGATAAATTGTACTTTGTACATTGTAAATTGTAAATGAACTGATGGAAGAACTGAAGCATGAATGTGGCGTTGCCATGATACGTCTGCTGAAACCTCTGGAATACTATGAACAGAAGTACGGCACATGGATGTACGGTTTGAACAAACTCTATCTTCTGATGGAGAAGCAGCACAACCGCGGACAAGAAGGTGCTGGTCTGGCTTGCGTAAAGCTGGAAGCAAATCCCGGTGAGGAGTATATGTTCCGTGAGCGTGCACTCGGTTCGGGCGCCATTACCGAGATATTCGGTACGGTGCAGGGCAACTTTAAGGATCTGACAAAAGAGCAGCTTCATGATGCGGATTACGCTAAAAAATACCTCCCTTTTGCGGGCGAGGCTTACATGGGGCACTTGCGTTATTCCACTACCGGAAAGAGCGGTATTTCATACGTGCACCCTTTCCTGAGGCGTAACAACTGGCGGGCTAAGAATCTCGCTCTTTGTGGCAATTTCAACATGACGAACGTGGATGAGATTTTTGCACGTATCACTGCTATCGGTCAGCATCCGCGGAAGTATGCCGATACGTATATCATGCTGGAACAAGTGGGGCACCGTCTTGACCGTGAAGTGGAGCGCCTTTTCAATCTTGCCGAAGCGGAAGGATTGACAGGCATGGGCGTGACTCACTATATAGAAGATCATATGGACCTGGCAAACGTGCTGCGTACTGCGAGCAAGGAGTGGGACGGAGGCTATGTGATATGCGGACTGACGGGAAGCGGTGAATCGTTTGCCGTGCGCGACCCGTGGGGAATCCGTCCCGCATTCTGGTATCAGGATGATGAAGTGGCAGTGCTTGCCAGCGAGCGTCCTGTGATACAGACCGCTTTCAATGTACCGGCAGGCAGTATTAAGGAATTGATGCCCGGACAAGCCTTGCTGATTAACAAGACAGGCAAGCTGCGCACCACCCAAATCAATAAAGTGCGTGAGGTGAAACCCTGTTCTTTCGAACGTATTTATTTCTCACGAGGCAGTGATGTGGATATTTACAGGGAACGTAAACTATTGGGTGAGAAACTGATACCTAACATCTTGAAAGCCATTAATAAAGACCTTGACCATACCGTGTTTTCCTTCATCCCGAATACAGCGGAAGTTGCTTTCTACGGCATGTTGCAGGGACTGGATGATTATCTGAATGAAGAGAAAGTGCAACAGATCGCTTCCCTGGGACATAGCCCCAATCTGGAGGAGCTGGAACAGATACTTTCCCGCCGTATTCGTAGCGAAAAGGTAGCCATCAAGGATATTAAACTGCGTACGTTTATTGCAGAAGGAAACAGCCGCAATGACTTGGCTGCGCATGTGTATGATATCACCTATGGCAGTCTGGTGCCGGGTGTGGACAATCTTGTCATTATCGATGACTCCATTGTACGCGGAACCACTCTGAAACAGAGTATCATCGGTATTCTCGACCGCCTGGGTCCCAAGAAGATTGTGATTGTTTCTTCGTCCCCGCAGGTGCGTTATCCCGATTATTACGGCATCGACATGGCAAAGATGAGTGAATTCATCGCTTTCAAAGCTGCCATCGAATTACTGAAAGACCGGGATATGAAAGATGTGATTGCCGCTGCCTACCGCAAATCGAAAGACCAGGTAGGGTTGCCGAAGGAGCAAATGGTGAACTATGTGAAGGATATCTATGCACCTTTCACTGACGAGGAAATCTCCGCCAAGATGGTGGAACTGCTGACACCTGCCGGAACAAAGGCGAAGGTGGAAATCGTATACCAACCGTTGGAGGGGCTACATGAGGCTTGTCCCAATCATCGGGGAGACTGGTATTTCAGCGGTGATTATCCTACACCAGGTGGGGTGAAGATGCTGAATAATGCCTTTATTGACTATATAGAACAAGTATATCAATTTTAACGAAATAGTGTTTAGTGATAAGTGATTAACGTTAATCACTTATCACTAAACACTAATCACTAACTAACATGAGAAATGTAACTCTTATCCTCGACGACGGGAGCCGCTTCCACGGCAAGTCGTTTGGCTACGAAAAGCCGGTAGCGGGAGAGGTGGTTTTCAACACAGCTATGACGGGGTATCCCGAGAGCTTGACTGACCCCTCGTATGCCGGACAGTTGATGACGCTCACTTATCCGTTGGTGGGCAATTATGGTGTGCCGCCTTTCACTATCGAACCGAATGGACTGGCTACCTTTATGGAAAGCGAACGTATTCATGCGGAAGCCATCATTGTAAGTGATTATAGTGAGGACTTTAGCCATTGGAACGCTGTGGAAAGCTTGGCTGATTGGCTGAAGCGCGAACAGGTGCCGGGCATCACAGGTATTGATACGCGTGAGCTGACAAAGGTGCTCCGCGAACATGGCGTGATGATGGGGAAGATTGTTTTTGATGATGAACCGGAGAATGTGCCCGATGCCGTGTATGCGGGAGTGAACTATGTGGATAAGGTGAGTTGCAAGGAGATAATCCGGTACAACGAAGGTGCGGGTAAGAAGAAAGTAGTCCTGGTGGATTGTGGAGTGAAGAGCAATATTCTTCGCTGTCTGCTGAAGCGTGATGTGGAAGTCATCCGTGTGCCTTGGGACTATGATTATAATGAACTGGAGTTCGACGGACTTTTCATCAGTAACGGCCCGGGTGATCCGGATACCTGTGATGCTGCGGTGCAGAATATCCGCCGGGCAATGAAGAATGAAAAACTACCTATCTTCGGTATCTGCATGGGAAATCAGTTGCTGAGTAAGGCAGGAGGAGCAAAGATATACAAGCTGAAATATGGTCATCGCAGTCACAATCAGCCGGTGCGTATGGTGGGTACGGAACGTTGCTTCATCACTTCGCAGAATCATGGTTATGCAGTGGACAACACTACGCTGACGGAAGATTGGGAACCGCTGTTTATCAATATGAACGACGGGTCTAATGAGGGCATTAAGCATAAACGGAATCCCTGGTTCTCTGCACAATTCCATCCAGAAGCTGCCAGCGGGCCGACGGATACGGAGTTTTTGTTTGATGAGTTCGTGAAACTGCTGTAAAATAGTATCTCAATTCCCCTCCTCCGTCTGAGGAGGGGAATTGAGATAGATTTTAGAAATATAATGAATAAATAGAAATGAAAGAAAACAATATAAAGAAAGTCCTGCTACTCGGTTCCGGTGCACTGAAAATCGGTGAGGCAGGTGAGTTCGACTACTCTGGCAGTCAGGCACTCAAAGCTTTGAAAGAAGAAGGTATCTACACCGTTCTTATCAACCCGAACATCGCTACCGTGCAGACTTCGGAAGGCGTTGCCGACCAGATTTACTTCCTGCCTGTCACTCCTTATTTTGTAGAGAAAGTCATCGAAAAAGAACGTCCGGATGGCGTTATGCTTGCCTTTGGTGGACAAACGGCACTGAACTGCGGTGTTGCCCTTTACAAAGACGGAGTTTTTGAGAAATATGGTGTAAAAGTTCTCGGTACTCCCGTACAAGCCATTATCGATACGGAAGACCGTGAGATTTTCGTGCATAAGCTGAATGAAATCAATGTAAAGACTATTAAAAGTGAAGCTGTAGAAAATGCTATTGATGCCCGTCGTGCTGCTGCCGAACTGGGTTATCCGGTGATTGTCCGTGCTGCATACGCGCTTGGTGGACTGGGTTCCGGCTTCTGTGACAATGAAGAAGAACTGAATGTGCTGGTTGAGAAAGCTTTCTCCTTCTCCCCGCAGGTGCTTGTGGAAAAATCCTTGCGTGGATGGAAAGAAGTGGAGTATGAGGTGGTGCGCGACCGTTTTGACAACTGTATCACCGTCTGTAACATGGAGAACTTCGACCCGTTGGGCATCCATACGGGAGAGTCCATCGTTATCGCTCCGTCTCAGACGCTCAGTAACTCCGATTATCATAAGCTGCGCGAACTTGCTATCCGTATCATTCGCCACATCGGTATTGTAGGAGAATGTAATGTACAGTATGCATACGATCCTGAAAGTGAAGATTATAGAGTGATTGAGGTGAATGCCCGCTTGAGCCGTTCTTCCGCTCTGGCTTCTAAAGCTACGGGTTATCCGCTTGCTTTCGTTGCTGCAAAACTCGGCCTTGGATACGGATTATTCGACCTGAAGAATTCTGTGACAAAAACCACAAGTGCTTTCTTTGAACCTGCATTGGATTATGTGGTCTGCAAAATACCCCGTTGGGACTTGGGTAAGTTCCATGGTGTAGACAAGGAACTGGGTTCCAGCATGAAGTCAGTTGGCGAAGTGATGGCTATCGGCCGTACTTTTGAAGAAGCCATTCAGAAAGGTCTGCGTATGATAGGACAGGGGATGCATGGTTTCGTGGAAAATAAGGAACTTGTTATCTCTGATATAGACAAGGCGCTCCGTGAACCGACGGATAAGCGTATCTTTGTCATATCCAAAGCTTTCCGTGCCGGATATACCGTTGATCAGGTGCACGAACTGACGAAGATCGATAAGTGGTTCCTGGAGAAGCTGATGAACATCATGAACACCAGCAAAGAGTTGGAGCAGTGGAGCAAGAACCACAAACAGATAGCCGATCTGCCTTTTGAATTGCTGAAAAAAGCCAAGGTACAAGGTTTTTCCGATTTCCAGATAGCCCGCGCCATCGGTTATGAAGGGGACATGGAAGACGGTATCCTCTATGTGCGCAATCATCGTAAGAGCGTTGGCATTGTCCCTGTAGTGAAGCAGATAGATACTCTTGCTGCCGAATATCCTGCACAGACTAATTATCTGTATCTGACGTACAGTGGCATTGCTAATGATGTTCATTACCTCGGTGATCGTAAATCCATCGTTGTACTCGGTTCCGGTGCGTATCGTATCGGGTCTTCCGTAGAGTTTGACTGGTGCGGTGTGCAGGCACTGAATACCATCCGTAAAGAGGGGTATCGCAGCGTTATGATCAACTATAATCCCGAAACCGTATCTACGGACTACGATATGTGCGACCGCCTCTACTTCGATGAACTTACCTTCGAACGGGTAATGGATATCCTTGAACTGGAAAATCCGCACGGGGTGATTGTTTCTACCGGTGGTCAGATACCGAATAACCTTGCCCTTCGACTTGATGCGCAGAAGGTACCTATCCTCGGTACTTCCGCCAAAAGCATTGACAATGCTGAAGACCGTGAGAAGTTCTCCGCCATGCTGGATCGTATCGGTGTAGACCAGCCTCGCTGGCGTGAGCTTACGAGCATGGACGACATCAACGAGTTTGTGGAAGAAGTAGGTTTCCCGGTACTTGTGCGTCCGTCGTATGTGCTTTCAGGTGCTGCAATGAACGTTTGTTCCAATCAGGAAGAATTGGAACGCTTCCTGCAACTTGCGGCCAATGTATCGAAGAAGCATCCAGTGGTTGTCAGCCAGTTCATCGAACATGCCAAGGAGGTGGAGATGGATGCGGTGGCACAGAACGGAGAAATTGTGGCATACGCTATCTCTGAACATATTGAGTTTGCCGGGGTACATTCGGGCGATGCTACGATTCAATTTCCGCCTCAGAAGCTTTATGTGGAGACGGTACGCCGCATTAAGCGTATCAGTCGTGAGATTGCACGCGAACTGAATATTTCCGGTCCGTTCAATATCCAGTATCTGGCCCGTGAGAATGACATTAAGGTGATTGAATGTAACCTGCGTGCATCCCGTAGTTTCCCGTTCGTCAGCAAGGTGCTGAAGATAAATCTTATCGAATTGGCTACGAAGGTGATGTTGGGGCTTCCGGTAGAAAAGCCGAATAAGAATCTCTTTGAGTTGGATTATGTAGGCATTAAGGCAAGCCAGTTCTCTTTCAATCGTTTACAAAAGGCCGACCCGGTGTTGGGGGTGGATATGGCATCTACAGGTGAGGTCGGTTGTATCGGAAGTGATACATCTTGTGCTGTGCTGAAGGCTATGCTTTCTGTAGGCTACCGCATACCGAAGAAGAATATCCTGCTTTCTACCGGTACACCGAAACAGAAGGTGGAAATGCTTTCCGCTGCCCGTCTGCTTCAGCAAAAAGGGTATAAGCTCTTTGCAACGGGAGGTACCAGTAAGTTCCTTACGGAAAACGGGGTGGAGAATACGCAGGTGTATTGGCCCAGTGAGACCAACCAACAGCCGCAAGCGTTGGATATGCTGCACAAAAAGGAGATCGACATGGTGGTGAATATTCCGAAGAACCTTACTGCAGGTGAGTTGAGCAACGGATATAAGATTCGTCGTGCCGCTATCGACCTGAATGTTCCGCTGATTACGAATGCCCGCCTGGCAAGTGCTTTCATCAATGCTTTCTGTACGATGACGCTGGATGATCTGGCAATTAAATCGTGGGCGGAGTATAAATAATCTCTGTATAACAAAGTGATAGCGCCCCGTTACATTGCAAAGATGTAACGGGGCTTTTATTTTTATATGCTGCAAAACATATCTCTATTTCTTGCTGATTCAGAATAAATAATCTTTCTTTGTACCAGCACAGTTCAGCACAGCTACCTGTGTCATCCTTACTTTGATTAAACCTGTATACGCAATATGAAAACAATTTTCGGGCAACAAACGACGAAGGTGAAACAACTGGCCGATTTGATCAGCCAGGACATTTCCATGGGACGTTACAAGACGGATACCGCCCTGCCTTCCATCAATCAGCTGAGCCACGATTATAAAGTTTCCCGCGATACGGTTTTTAAAGCTTTTATTGATCTGAAAGAGCGGGGGATTATCGACTCTACTCCTGGTAAAGGTTACTATGTGGTGAACCGCCAGAAAAATATCCTGTTGCTGCTCGATGAATATTCACCTTTTAAAGATACGCTGTATAACAGTATCATCCGCCGTCTTTCCACGCGTTATAAGGTAGACCTGTGGTTTCATCAGTATAACGAAGCATTGTTCAATGCTATTCTTCGCGATTCCATTGGCCGTTATAATAAGTACGTGGTAATGAACTTCGATAACGAAAAAATTTCTCCTTATCTCTATAAGATAGACTCTTCCCGCCTGTTGCTGCTTGATTTCGGGCAGTTTGATAAGCGGGAGTATTCATACATCTGTCAGGACTTCGGTGAGGCCTTTTACGCTGCTATGACTCAATTGGCAGATAGGTTGCAGAACTATCGCAAGCTTATCCTGTTTCTGGCACGGGAAAGTAAGCATCCCAAGGAGACGTGCGATTATTTCAGGAAATATTGTGCAGATCATCAATTGGAATGTGAGGTAATAGAGACATTGGACGACAGGGAAGTGCATTCCGGTGAAGCCTATATTGCCATCCGCCAAGTGGATGTGGTAGAGATTGTGAAGAAGAGCCGTGCGGCAGGTTTGACGTGTGGCGTTGATTTCGGCTTGATAGCCTATAATGATACGCCGGCTTATGAAGTGATTGATAAGGGAATAACAGTAATGAGTGTTGATTGGCAAAAGATGGGAATCCTGACGGCAGATTTCATATTGAGTGGCAAGCCCATACAGGTTTGTCTGCCGACGGAAGTAAATTTAAGAGGCTCTTTATAGCCTTTTTTTACAAACTTATTTCAGCACAGTTCAGCATAGATGATGTTTTATTAACCAAATAAATGATAGCATGAAAAAGTATCCGAAAATCGGGATTCGTCCCACTATCGACGGTCGCCAGGGTGGCGTACGTGAAAGCCTTGAAGAAAAAACAATGAATCTGGCTAAAGCAGTAGCCGAGTTGATCACCAGCAACTTGAAGAACGGTGACGGAAGTCCGGTGGAGTGTGTGATTTCAGACAGTACCATCGGTCGCGTAGCCGAAAGTGCGGCTTGTGCTGAGAAGTTTGAACGCGAAGGCGTGGGTTCTACTATCACAGTGACCTCTTGCTGGTGCTACGGTGCCGAGACTATGGATATGAATCCGTATTATCCGAAAGCTGTTTGGGGATTTAACGGCACGGAACGTCCGGGAGCTGTATATCTGGCAGCTGTACTGGCGGGACACGCACAAAAAGGATTACCTGCTTTTGGCATTTACGGACGTGATGTGCAGGATCTGGATGACAATTCCATTCCTGCCGACGTTGCAGAAAAACTGCTTCGTTTTGCACGTGCCGCACAGGCAGTAGCAACCATGCGCGGAAAATCTTATTTGTCGATGGGTAGCGTATCCATGGGTATTGCCGGTTCTATTGTAAACCCGGATTTCTTCCAGGAATATCTGGGTATCCGTTGCGAATCTGTAGACCTGACTGAAATTATCCGTCGTATGACTGAAGGTATCTATGATAAGGAAGAGTTCGCTAAAGCCATGGCATGGACAGAAAAGTATTGCAAGAAAAATGAGGGCAAGGATTTCAATATCCCCGCAAAGACCAAGACTCGTGAGCAAAAAGACGAAGATTGGGAATTCATTGTGAAGATGACTATCATTATGCGCGACCTTATGCAAGGCAATCCGAAACTTCGTGAAATGGGATTCAAGGAAGAAGCACTTGGACACAATGCCATTGCCGCCGGTTTCCAGGGACAACGCCAGTGGACCGATTTTTATCCGAATGGTGACTACTCCGAAGCTCTGCTGAATACTTCTTTTGACTGGAACGGTATCCGTGAAGCATACGTAGTAGCTACTGAAAACGATGCTTGCAACGGCGTAGCCATGCTCTTCGGTCATTTGCTGACAAATCGTGCACAGATATTCTCTGATGTACGTACATATTGGAGTCCTGAAGCAGTGAAACGCGTTACGGGTAAAGAATTGACAGGTTTGGCTGCTAACGGTATTATCCATTTGATTAACTCTGGTGCTACCACTCTGGACGGTACAGGCCAGCAAACGAATGCACAGGGTGAACCTGCCATGAAACCTCATTGGGAAATCTCCGAGACCGAGATGGAGAAATGTCTTGAAGCTACCACCTGGTATCCCGCTAACCGTGATTATTTCCGTGGCGGTGGTTTCTCTTCTAACTTCCTGTCTAAAGGCGGCATGCCTGTGACGATGAGCCGTCTGAATCTTGTGAAAGGCCTCGGTCCCGTGCTCCAGATTGCAGAAGGATGGACGGTAGAGATTGATCCGGAAGTTCACAAACTACTGGATGAACGTACGGACCGTACGTGGCCTACTACCTGGTTTGTACCCCGTCTTTGCGATAAACCGGCATTTGAAGATGTGTATTCGGTAATGAATAACTGGGGAGCTAATCATGGTGCTATCAGTTACGGACATATCGGTCAGGATTTGATTACGTTGGCTTCCATGCTTCGTATTCCTGTTTGTATGCATAATGTAGATGAGAAGAAAATATTCCGTCCTGCTGCTTGGAACGCATTCGGTATGGATAAAGAGGGAGCTGATTACAGAGCTTGTACAACGTATGGACCTATCTATAAATAACAAATAGAAATAGACATGATAACAAACGAACACATAGAACAATTCATTGTCCAGGCACATCGGGTAGGAGATGCCGGATTGACAATATGCAGTAGCGGCAATATCTCCTGGCGCATTGGTGACGAAGTGCTGCTTTCCGGAACAGGTTCATGGGTACCTTCTCTACCTAAAGAAAAAGTGGCTGTCTGTCGCCTTTCCACAGGAGAAGTATTGAATGGAGTGAAACCCTCTATGGAGAGCGGTTTTCATCTGGGAGTGCTTCGTGAGCGCCCTGATGTGAATGTAGTCCTGCATTTCCAGTCACACTATGCCACGGCTGTGGCGTGTATGAAGAATCGTCCTACGAACTTCAATGTAACAGCAGAGATCCCCTGTCATGTGGGAAGTGAGATTCCGGTAGTTCCTTATTATCGTCCGGGATCGAAAGAATTGGCACAGGGAGTAATTGATGCTTTGAAAGATCATAATTCCGTCCTCTTGCTGAAACATGGACAGGTGGTGTGTGGTAAAGATTTCGACCAGGCTTTTGAGCGCGCTATGTTCTTTGAAATGGCATGCCGCATCATTATCCAGTCCGGAGGAGACTACACCGTACTTACTCCTGAAGAGATCGATGATCTTGAGACATACATTTTAGGAAAGAAGACTAAATGATGAATACCTATCTGGCAGTAGATTTTGGAGGTGGAAGCGGTCGCGTGATGGCCGGTTCCATCTGCCAGGGTACGTTGAAACTGGAAGAGGTGTACCGCTTTCCGAACCGCCAGGTGCGGATGGGAAACCATGTGTACTGGGATTTCCTAGCTCTGTTTGATGAGATGAAGAACGGACTCCGGCAAGCGGTGCGCAAGGGATATCGTATCAGGAGCATTGGCATTGATACCTGGGGTGTGGACTTTGGATTGATAGACGGTAACGGTAACTTGCTGGGAAATCCTGTGTGTTATCGTGATCCCCGAACGGATGGTTTGCCGGAAGAGTTTTTCGGTGGCAACCTTGTTCGGCATTATTCCGAAGCCGGCATACAAGTGATGTCCATCAATACACTTTTCCAGCTTTATAGCATGAAGAAAAGCGGTGATGTGCAATTGGAAGTTGCAGACCGTCTTCTGTTTATGCCCGATCTTTTCAGTTACTTCCTCACAGGGGTGGCAAATAATGAATACTGCATTGCATCCACCTCCGAACTGCTTGATGCACGTAGCCGGACTTGGAATCAGTCACTCATCCATCGCTTGGGAGTACCTGAACATCTCTTCGGAGACATTGTGATGCCCGGTACGGTACGTGGCAAACTGAAACGGGAGATTGCCGAAGAAATTGGCTTGACGGATGAAGTGGATGTCATAGCTGTCGGTTCGCACGATACGGCAAGCGCTGTTTATGCGATTCCTTCGACACAGGTGGATAAATCCCGTTGTGCTTTCCTCAGTTCCGGTACGTGGTCTCTGCTGGGTGTTGAACTGGATGAGCCTATTCTCACGGAAGAAGCTTGTCGGGCTGGTTTCACCAATGAGGGTGGGGTAGGCGGTAAGATCCGTTTCCTTCAGAATATCACGGGTCTCTGGATCTTGCAACGTCTTATGGCACAATGGAAAGAAAGAGGAGAACGATGTGGATACGATTTCTTGCTTTCTGCCGCTGAATCTGCGGATATTCCATCCGTCATTGACGTGGATGATAAGATATTCCAGAACCCTGTGGATATGGAAGAAGCCATTGCGGAGTATTGCGAAGCGCACGGGCAGCCTATACCGGAAACTTATGGTGAGGTAGTGCGTTGTGTACTCCAATCACTCGCCCTGCGCTATAAGCAAGGAATAGACCAGCTGAACCGCCTGCTTCCCGCTCCGATAGAACAACTCAATATCATCGGTGGCGGATGCCGTAATTCACTGCTGAACCGCCTGACAGCCGAGGCTTTGGGTATTCCCGTCTATGCCGGACCTGTAGAGGCAACGGCTATCGGCAATATCCTGGTGCAGGCCATAGTCAAAGGAGAGATCGGCAGCCGTGAAGATATCAAAGAATTTATTTAATAACTTAGCCGGAACGCGGATACACTGCTTTGCGTAGATAATTACCGTATCACTTTTTAGTCTGCTAAAATCTGTGTTTATTTGCGTTTCAATATTGATTTACTATGGACACATCAATCAAACGTTATCCTGCCAAAGAGCATCATCAGCCGGTGGAGCGTATCTGCCGGACACTGGAACTTCGTGACGATCCGCAGTTGATAGCCGAATATTGTCGCCGGCACAGCCAAGGGGCTATCTGGCCCGAAATACCTGCCGGTATCCGTGAAGCTGGTATTCTGGAAATGGAAATATATCTTTTGGACACCCGCCTGTTTATGATAGTCGAAGTGCCTGTAGGGTTTGACTGGGATGCAGCTATGAAGCGCCTCGCTTCCTTGCCCCGACAACAGGAGTGGGAAGACTATATGGCCATCTTCCAGCTTGTGAAACCCGGTTCCACAGCCGCCGAGAAATGGCAACCGATGGAGCGTATTTTCCACCTTTATGACTAATCCCAGCCAAAGAAATAACTACCATGAAGAATAACACTAAGAAAAACAGCATTATCAGTAAAGACGGAGTAAGCTACCTCATTCCGTTCATTCTTATCACCAGTTGCTTTGCCTTGTGGGGCTTTGCCAACGATATCACGAATCCGATGGTGAAAGCCTTTTCCAAGATTTTCCGTATGAGTGTTACCGACGGGGCACTGGTGCAGGTGGCTTTCTATGGCGGATATTTTGCCATGGCATTCCCCGCAGCTATTTTTATCCGTCGCTTTTCATATAAAGCCGGGGTACTGCTGGGACTGGGATTGTATGCTATTGGTGCATTTCTGTTCTATCCTGCCATGCTGACGGGTAATTACTATCCCTTCCTTATAGCCTACTTTATCCTGACATGCGGACTCTCGTTCTTGGAAACCAGTTGTAATCCCTATATCCTTTCTATGGGCGATGAAGCTACATCCACTCGTCGCCTGAATCTCGCACAGTCTTTCAATCCGATGGGCTCGTTATTAGGTATGTACGTGGCGATGAACTTTATCCAGAATCGCCTGAACCCGATGGATACGGTGGAACGCAGCCAGCTTTCGGATACAGAATTTGCTGCGGTACGTGATTCGGATCTGATGGTACTGATTGCGCCTTATCTGATTATCGGGCTTGTCATTTTGGTTATGCTGATCGTGATCCGTATGGTGAAGATGCCGAAGAATGGCGATCAGTCTCATAACATCAATTTCCTGCCTACATTGAAACGTATATTCGGTATACACCATTACCGGGAAGGAGTGATCGCACAGTTCTTCTATGTAGGTGCGCAGATTATGTGCTGGACATTTATCATTCAATATGGTACGCGCTATTTCATGTCGGAAGGGATGGAAGAGAAAGCCGCGGAAGTGCTCTCACAGCAGTATAACATTGTGGCTATGATTATTTTCTGTGCCAGCCGTTTCATCTGTACGTTTATCCTGCGGTATCTCAGTCCGGGGCTGTTGCTGAAGGTGCTGGCTATTGTGGCTTGTGTGTTTACGGCCGGGGTGATTGGTTTCCAGAATATCTGGGGAATGTATTGCCTGGTGGGAGTATCAGCCTGTATGTCTCTGATGTTCCCCACGATTTACGGTATAGCTTTACAGGGATTGGGCGATGATGCCAAGTTCGGTGCTGCCGGATTGATTATGGCAATTCTCGGAGGGTCGATATTACCGCCGGTTCAGGCAAGCATTATAGACTGCGGTACATTGATGGGCATGCCTGCTGTGAACCTGTCATTCATCCTTCCGTTCATCTGTTTTGTGGTGATTGTGATTTATGGACACCGGTCCTATTGCAGGGAGAAAATGCGAAAGTAATTATAGATACTTCTGAATTTGATGATGGAGAACCTTTTATAGAAAAAAGGTTCTCTTTTCTATTTATATAAGTTGTATTTCTTCTTTTTTTGCTATTTTTGCATTGCAAAATGAAACAAACAAATATTTCGCATAACATAAAATTCTTCTGGTACAGATGAAAAAATATTTCCTATTTCTGTTTTTCTATCTCTTGTCTATGAATTCGGCTTTTGCACAAAAAGATACGATAGATGGTAAAAGTTATATCCTTTGTATAAACTCATATACGGAATCATCCCCTTGGAGTAGTCGGCTCATTTCCAACGTTACGGAATTCGTTCAAAAAGACCCTGAAATTACTCTCTACGTAGAGCATCTGAATATGCTTCTGGTTGAAAATGATTCTATTCTGGAAGAATCCAAACGCAATATATTCGATAAATACAAAGATCTTTCTCCGCGTATGCTGTTATTGCTGGGAAATTCGGCATTGTTGTTGCGGGATGAATATAGAAAAGCTTGGGGAGATATTCCCATTGTACTTTGTGCACAGGAAGATTATTTGGATTCTTATGAAGCTTATATCCACAGGCGGCCTTCCATACCAGAAGAACGAACTCCTCTTTCTTATTTGGTTGACCCCTACAATTTAGTTTATCTGTACGCTGATTTGTATATCCCGGAAAACATTCGCCTAATGAAACAGATGATTCCCGGAATGAAAGAGTTTATATTTATAGGTGACGGGCGCAAAGTCAATCAAGACAACTCCGCACTTATCCAGCAAGAACTGAATACGAAATATCCGGAAATCAAGTATCGATTTTGGTCTGCTGAAAATATGACAACCAATCAGTTGTTGGACTCCCTGTATTTCGTAGACACTAAAACGACGGGAGTTCTGTTCGCTTCATGGTTCTACAAATACACATTTGCCGGTAACAGCATGTTAGCCACTAATTCTCACAAGCTTATAGCTGCTACCTCCGTTCCTATCTTTTCTCTTAGTATGGTAAATATAACCAGTGGAAAAGAAGGTATGTTGGGTGGATATACTTACAATCAGGATCAGTATGATGCGGCATTGATTCAGACCATTTCGGATGTATTGAAAGACAAACAGGCACGTCAGATTCCTTGCTATATTCCCACAGATGGGGCACCCATTATTAATTATGAAATACTGGCGCGTAACGGGATTTCTCTTTCCGCATGTCCTGCCAATACCCGTTTTCTGAATAAACCGCTTACATTTTGGGAGCATTACCGGTATTTCATCTTGGGAACTCTCTTCTCTATTTTGCTTATTACACTGTTCTTCCTATATCGTATTCACAATCTGAATGCATTAAAGAAAGCACAACAGAACGAGATAGATGCAATGGCTACCTACAAAATGCTGGTGAACAATATGCCTTTACTTTATATGCAGGAAGAACTGGTGACCGATAAGAACGGCAATCCCATTGAATTAATTTACCGGAATGTAAATTCAGAATTTGAGAAACATTTCTATCGTAAGGAAGAAGTCATAGGCAGAAAAGGGAGTGAGATATTCCCGGAATCCATGCCCGAATTCCTGCACTTCACAAAGATGGCGTTGACCGAGAAAAGAGCCATTACATTCCCTTACTACTTTAAAGCCATCGATACTTTTTACGATGTGGTATTGAAAGGAACCCATCAGGGAAATATGATTGATATCTTCTGCCTGAACAGCACAGAACTGCACAAAGCACAGCAAAAGCTGAGTGCTACCAATAGTAAACTGGCCATGGCTCTTGAAGTTGCCAATATCGTACCCTGGAAGTGGGATCTGAAGAGCAAAACAATCCTGTGTGATATTAATAGACCGATTGAACTGAGTACTGACGAACAGGAGGTGGAAGATTCACAACTATCTGTGCCCGATTCTCAGTATTTCTCAAAAATCTTCAAGGAAGACCGTGAACGGGTGAAACAGGCCTACCGGGACTTGATAGAAGGACGGGCGGAAAAAGTGAAAGAAGAATACCGTATCGTCAATGTGCAGAAAAACAATCTGCACAAGGTGGAGTGGGTGGAGGCACAGGCCGCCGTAGAAGCCCGTGATGAGGATGGAAAGCCATTAACCTTGATAGGCTCGTCTCTTGTCATCACCAACCGGAAGAAAATGGAACAAGAACTTACGACAGCAAAAGAGCTTGCCGAAGAATCCAATCGCTTAAAGTCGGCCTTCCTGGCCAATATGAGCCATGAAATCCGTACCCCATTGAATGCTATTGTCGGTTTCTCGGGGATATTGGCGTCTACCGAAGAAGAACAGGAAAAGCAGGAATATGTCAGCATCATCGAGAACAATAATACCTTGTTGCTGCAACTCATCAGTGATATTCTTGATTTGTCGAAGATTGAGGCGGGAACGTTGGAGTTGAATTACTCTAATATTGAACTGAATGAGTTGATGAGGGAACTGGAGCGTGGTTTCTTGTTGAGAGTGAAGACGGATGCGGTGAAACTGGAGTTTGTGGAACCTGCCGGGCCATGTATGGTTTATACGGAAAAGAACCGTTTGTCCCAATTGATGATTAACCTTGTGACAAATGCCATTAAGTTTACCGAAAAAGGCAGCATTCGTTTTGGCTATGAAATGCGGGAGAATGAGTTGTATTTCTATGTAGCCGATACCGGATGTGGAATTCCGAAGGATAAGCAACAAAACATTTTCGGGCGTTTCGTCAAGCTGAACTCTTTTGCCCAGGGAACCGGATTGGGGCTTTCTATCTGCCAAACACTGATAGAACGTATGGGTGGCAGAATCGGTGTGGAATCGGAAGAGGGTAAAGGCTCTACTTTCTGGTTTACGCTTCCCTACAAACCGGCTGTGAAGGAAGACAAGAAACAGATGTCCAAAGATATTCAACCCGTTTCGATAGAAAGAAACAAACTGACCATACTGGTTGCAGAAGATAATGCAAGCAATTATAAGCTTTTTGAATCCATCCTGAAGTACGACTATCATTTGATTCATGCTTGGGACGGTATGGAGGCTGTAGAAATGTTCCGGGAACATAATCCTCAGATTGTATTGATGGATATCAATATGCCTGTAATGGACGGGTACGAAGCTACCCGGGAGATCCGCAAATATTCTGCAAAGATTCCTATCATTGCCGTTACAGCCTTTGCCTATGCTTCGGATGAACAGAAGGTAATGGAAAGCGGATTCGACGGATATATGCCCAAGCCTATCAATGCTAGGTTGCTGAAGGCACAACTGATGGATATTATGCAGAAACGTATCATCTTGTTATAAGATGAAAGTTTTTCATTTTCAGTTGAATGTTTTTCAATGCTGCGGTTCAACGCCCGCGATGCCACACCTGAGCGGTGCCGATGCCACACTTGGACGAGCGTGAAGTGTAGCGTTTGTTCTGCTCAGGTGTGGCATTTGCCCCGCTCAGGTGTGGCGTTTTAGAGGCTTGGGTTGCAGACTCTGTTCTTCCATTCGCTGTATTATGTATTCTTTTGATATTCCGCCGGTGTCATTCCCGTCATCCGTTTAAAGAATTTACTGAAGAATGACGGATTTGGGAATCCCAATTCATCCGAGATTTGGAATACCAACAAATCACTGTGTTTCAGCAGCACTTTTGCTTCAAGAATAATGGCTTGGTTAATCCACTGCATTACTGTCTGCCCGCTTACTTCACGAATAACCGTACTCAGATAATGAGGAGTCAGGCACAGTTTATCTGCATAGAAGCTGATGGTACGTTCACGTTTACTGTGTTCATTAACCAACCCGATGAAGCGACGGAACACCTCTTCCTGGCGTGAGAGATGCAGCGGGGCAGACTCCTCGCATTTTGCATGGATATACCTTATATTATAGAGTAACGCTATAATCAAGTGTTGCACCACTTCCCGGCGGAAGGGGACTTTGTGCACAGTATCCCATAACATTGAAAAGAAAGCATTGATTTGCGGCAATTCTTCCTCTGTGGGCGAGATGAAAATGCCATGCTTTGTGTACGAATCCGTCAGTGCACCTCCCTGTGAGATAGGCAGAAAGTTATTATCAGGAACAATGACCTGAAAGTCGTAATCCTCACTGATTTCTATAATTTCTATTAGTGAGTTGCAAGGACTGATAATAATCATTGGTTCCTTTACCTTATATTCTATCAGATTGATGGAGATCCGTGCTTCACCTTTCAGTATCCGGATGATTCTGCTTTCTCTGGTGCGGTAAGGCTTCCCTGTACTAAAGAGGATGCTATCCATTTGGGCAAAACTGACGACAATGCCAAGATCACGGTTGATAAAACGGAAACTATTATTGTTTACAATGTTTTGATTACTCAGCAGCTCGCCAAGTCCAAGCTCCATGGGCTTACTCTTTTCCATATTCTTTTTCTTCTTTAACTTATCTATATCTGTGGCAAAGGTAAGAAAATGCAGGGTTTTCTTGTCTTTTTATACTGGTAATCGAACAAATAGAACATCATTACACACAAATAGAATGTATCCATATACTTTTAAACTCTATCTTTGCGTCCTATAAAGAAATAAACAAGAAATGTATATGGAAATGAAACGAACTATTCTCTCCTTTTCCTTTGTTCTTGCGGCAATGCTGGCACATGCGCAGCTCACGCTGGAGGAATGCCAACACTCGGCACAGACCAATTATCCGCTGGTGCGGCAATACGGTTTGATAGAGAAAGCGCGGGAGTATAACTTGGAGAATGCTGGAAAAGGCTATCTGCCACAATTCACCATTTCAGGAAAAGCAACCTGCCAAAGTGATGTCACAAAGCTGCCTGTGGACGTTCCGGGAATTGATATAAAAAGTATGCCCAAAGATCAGTATCAGGTGATGCTGGAAGTGTTGCAGAATATCTGGGACGGTGGAGATATCCGTTCCAAGAAGCAACTGACCCAGGCTACTTCGGAAATAGACCGTGGGAAGCAAGAAGTGGATATGTATGCGCAGAATGATCGTGTGAATCAGCTATACTTCGGTATCCTGTTGTTGGACGAACAGTTGAAGCAGAACCAGCTTTTGCAGGAAGATTTGGGACGCACTCATCAGCTAGTATCCAACTATATGGCAAACGGCATTGCCAATCAGAGCGATCTGGATGCCGTAAGCGTGGAGATATTGAACACGAAGCAGAAACGCATTGAACTGGAATCTTCGCGACAGGCCTATCTGAGCATGCTCTCTATCTTTATAGGAAAGGAAATCGCTTCCAGAACTACATTGGAGAAGCCTACCGATACTTTTGAATCTACTTCATTGGTGAACAACCGTCCGGAACTTCGCTGGTTCGATGCCCAAGGCGGGCAATTGAACGTACAGGAGTCTTCATTGAAGACGCGCTTCCGTCCCCGCTTCGCGCTGTTCGTGCAGGGAGCTTACGGAAATCCGGGATTGAATATGCTGAAAGATGATTTCTCCGCATACTATGTAGCGGGAGTCCGTATGTCATGGAACTTCGGTAGCCTCTACACGTTGCGCAATGATCGGAGGCTGATAGATAACAACCGCCGTAAGTTGGAGACCAGCCGCGATGTGTTCCTGTTCAATACCAACCTGCAATCTACCCAACAAAGCTCGGCCATCCAGTCCATGCGCCGGCAGATGGTGGATGATGATGAGATTATCCGTTTGCGTGTCAATATCCGTAAGGCTGCCGAGGCTAAAGTAGAGAACGGTACGCTGACCGTAACCGATATGCTTCGTGAAATCACAGCTGAGAATCTGGCACGTCAAACCAAGGCTTTGCACGAGGTGCAGTTACTGATGAACATCTGGAATCTGAAATATACATTGAATAATTAAAGGCATAAAAATATAGATCATTATGAAATCAAGGAATTTACTGGGACTTTGTTCCCTATTGGCCCTCTTTTCCGCTTGTGGAAACGGTGCCCCGAAACAGGATGCAACAGGAACGTTTGAGACTACGGAAGTACTTGTATCTGCCGAAGCATCGGGCCGCCTGCTTTATTTCGATATCGAAGAAGGAATGTTACTGAAGGCCGGTGAAGAAGTCGGCGTAGTAGATACCGTACAGCTCTACCTGAAGAAGCTGCAACTGGAGGCGAGCATTAAATCCGTCGAAGAACAGCGCCCTGATATCCTGAAACAGGTAGCAGCTACCAAAGAACAAATATCTGCCGCCCAACGCGAACGGAATCGTGTGGCAAACTTGCTAAAAGTAGGTGCGGCAAACCAGAAACAACTGGATGATGCGGAAGACCAGCTTGAAGTGCTCCGCAAGCAACTTGTTGCGCAAAACTCTACCTTATCCAACAGTCACCAGAGCCTGACGTGGCAAAGTTCATCCGTCGGTATTCAGGTGGCACAGGTGGAAGACCAGTTGAAGAAGTGCCACATCACCTCTCCGATAACCGGCACTGTACTGGCAAAGTACGCCGAAGCGGGAGAACTGACAGCTATGGGCACTCCGCTTTTCAAAGTGGCCGATACGGAGCAGATGTATCTTCGTGCTTACATCACCTCCGAACAACTGTCGCAGGTAAAGCTGGGACAGAAAGTAACCGTCTTCTCCGATTACGGTACCGATGATCACAAGCAGTATCCGGGCGTAGTGACCTGGATTTCGGATACCTCGGAATTTACCCCGAAGACTATCCTGACTAAGAATGAACGTGCCAACCTAGTGTATGCCGTGAAGATTGCCGTGCACAATGACGGGCTGTTGAAGATAGGCATGTACGGGGGAGTGGAGTTTAATAAGTGATAAAGTGATAGGTGATAAAGTGATGAGTTTATGGAACATGCGGTTGTTGTAGATAACGTTACCAAGAAATATGGGGCGGTGGAGGCGTTGAAGGGTGTTTCCTTGACGGTTCCTTCCGGAGAGTTGTTCGGTATTATCGGACCTGACGGGGCGGGGAAGACTTCTCTTTTCCGTATCCTCACCACCTTGTTGCTTCCCGATAGTGGAAATGCTTCGGTGTGTGGTCTGGATATAGCGAAGGATTATAAAGAAATTCGTCGTCGCGTAGGCTATATGCCGGGACGTTTCTCCCTCTATCAGGACTTGACGGTAGAAGAAAACCTGAACTTCTTTGCTACTGTTTTCCATACCACCATTGAGGAGAATTATGAATTGGTGAAGGATATCTACCAGCAAATAGAGCCTTTCCGCAAACGCCGTGCCGGAGCTTTGTCCGGAGGTATGAAGCAGAAACTGGCGTTGAGTTGTGCGCTTATCCATAAACCGGATGTGCTTTTCCTCGACGAGCCGACAACAGGTGTAGACCCTGTTTCCCGCAAGGAGTTTTGGGGGATGCTTTGCCGGTTGAAGGAACAGGGCATCACCATCATAGCCTCTACGCCTATTATTGATGAGGCACGCCAATGTGATCGCATTGCCTTTATCAATGAGGGACAGATACATGGGATAGATACTCCGGAACGTATTCTGAACCAGTTCGCAAGCATTCTCTGTCCGCTGGGGCTGGAACACGGCAAGGTGGAACAGAAAGATGAGTATGTCATCGAAGTGGATAAGCTCACCAAACGTTTCGGCAATTTCACGGCAGTGGATCATATCTCTTTCAGAGTCCATCGTGGCGAGATATTCGGCTTTCTGGGCGCCAACGGTGCCGGAAAGACCACTGCCATGCGTATGCTTACCGGATTGAGCCATCCCACAGGAGGCACGGCCCGCGTAGCCGGTTTCGATGTTGCCACCCGGACGGAGGATGTGAAAAAGAATATCGGCTATATGAGCCAGAAGTTTTCTCTTTACGAAGACCTGAAAGTGTGGGAGAATATCCGGCTGTTTGCCGGGATTTACGGCATGGCAGAAGATGAAATAGCCCGCAAGACCGATGAACTTCTGGAACGTATCGGGCTGAGTGCCGAGCGTGATACGCTGGTAAAAAGTCTGCCGCTGGGCTGGAAACAGAAACTTGCTTTCTCCGTTTCCATCTTTCACGAGCCGAAGATCGTCTTTCTGGATGAGCCGACGGGTGGGGTAGATCCTGCTACCCGTCGCCAGTTCTGGGAGCTTATTTATCAGGCTGCCGACCGGGGAATCACTGTCTTTGTCACCACCCACTTCATGGATGAGGCCGAGTATTGCGACCGTATCTCTATCATGGTGGATGGCGTGATCCGTGCTCTCGATACGTCCGATGAACTGAAACGGCAATTTAAGGTTGCTACGATGGATGATGTTTTCCAGCAGTTGGCACGGGAGGCGGTGCGTACGGCGGATTAGCCGATTCATAACATAATTAGTAAGAACAATGAAACAATTTATAGCTTTTGTCCGAAAGGAATTCTTCCATATCTTCCGCGACAGGCGAACCATGCTGATATTGCTGGGTATGCCTGTGGTGCAGATTATCCTTTTCGGCTTTGCCATAACCACGGAAGTGAAGAATGTCCGTGTTGCCATTCTCGACCCGTCGAACGATGTTGTCACCCGGCGCATTATCGACCGTCTGGATGCGAGTGAATATTTCTCCGTCACCACAAATCTGAATACTCCGGACGAGGTTGAGAAGTCTTTCAGACGGGGAGACATTGACCTGGCAGTCATCTTCAGCGAGCAATTTGCGAATCACGTTTATACTGGAGATGCTTGTGTACAGTTGGTGGCCGATGCTACCGACCCCAATACGGCAACCACACAGACCGGTTATGCCGCCAATATCATATCCTCTGCCGGACGCGAAATGCTTCCGGAGGGAATGCAGGTTTCCACTATTGTTCCCGAAGTGAAGCTGCTTTATAATCCGCAGATGAAGAGCGCCTACAACTTTGTGCCGGGTGTGATGGGACTGATCCTGATGTTGATTTGTGCCATGATGACTTCCATATCCATTGTTCGGGAGAAGGAGACGGGGACGATGGAGATATTGTTGGTTTCTCCGGTGAAGCCGCTATTCATTATTCTTGCCAAGGCAGTTCCTTACTTTGTACTTTCGTTTGTCAACCTGACAACGATTTTGCTGCTCTCGGTCTATGTGCTCGATGTTCCTGTGGCGGGTAGCTTGTTTTGGCTGATTGTGGTATCGCTGTTCTTTATCTTCGTTTCCTTAGCTCTGGGCTTGCTGATTTCTTCGGTGACGCGGACGCAGGTTGCTGCCATGCTTGCATCGGGATTGATACTGATGATGCCTACCATGCTGCTCTCCGGTATGATATTTCCCATAGAGAGCATGCCCTTGCTGCTTCAAGGTATTTCGGCCGTACTTCCTGCCCGCTGGTACATTCAGGCTGTGCGGAAGCTGATGATCGAAGGAGTGGACATCTCACTGGTATTGACGGAAGTCAGTATTCTTGCTGTAATGGCGGTTGCGCTGATTACGATTAGTTTCAAGAAGTTTAAGAATCGATTAGAATAGGAGAGTGGTGGTATGATAAAGTTTCTGATAGAAAAAGAATTCAAGCAGTTGCTCCGTAACTCGTTCCTGCCGAAGATGATTCTTATCTTCCCCTGTATGATTATGATACTGATGCCCTGGGCGGCAAATCTGGAGATAAAGAACATTAACCTGAATATTGTGGATAATGACCACAGCGTACTTTCGCGCCGCCTTGTGGATAAGATCGGTGCATCCACCTATTTCCGTACAACGGCCCTTCCTGATACTTACAATGAAGGATTGCGCTCCATCGAAATCGGTTCAGCGGATATTATCCTGGAGATTCCCCGCGATTTTGAGAAAAACTGGGTGACGGGTAAAAGCCCCCGCCTGCTGGTTGCCGTCAATGCGGTGAACGGTACAAAGGGAGGATTGGGCGGCTCGTACCTGTCTTCCATCATTAATGACTATACCCGTGAGTTGCAATCGGAATCACCGGCAAAGGCAATGTCTGCCGGGATGGGATTGCCCCGGATCGGCATTTCAACGCAGAATCTGTATAACCCGAACCTGAACTACAAGCTCTTTATGGTTCCGGCATTGATGGTGATGTTGTTGACAATGATTTGCGGCTTTCTTCCGGCGCTCAATGTAGTAGGTGAGAAAGAAGTGGGCACTATCGAGCAGATCAATGTAACGCCTGTTTCCAAACTGACGTTTATTCTTGCCAAGCTGATACCTTATTGGCTGATAGGTTTCATTGTGCTTACGATATGTTTCTTTCTGGCATGGTTGCTCTATGGCATTCTTCCTGTGGGGCATTTTGTGACGATATACCTTTTTGCAGTGGTCTTCCTGTTCGTGGTCTCCGGATTCGGTCTGGTGATTTCCAATCATTCCGCTACGTTGCAGCAGGCCATGTTCGTCATGTGGTTCTTTATGCTGATACTGATGCTGATGAGCGGCTTGTTCACTCCCGTACACAGTATGCCGGAGTGGGCACAACTGATTGCTGCGCTCAATCCGCTGAAATATTTTGTAGAGGTGATGCGTACCATTTACCTGCGGGGTGGTGGCATTGTGGAGTTACTTTCACAGTTGGGAGCATTGACGGCCTTTGCGGTGTTCTTCAATTTGTGGGCGGTGAGGAGTTACAGAAAGAATAATTGATGTACCTTTCAGTAATTCCACATTTTATCCTACTTTTGCATCCAAATTAATTATATCTGATATCCTAATGAACACGCAGACAACTTATCTCGCCTCTAAGCCGCATTATGAAATCCTGGATGGATTGCGTGGAGTGGCAGCTGTTATGGTCGTAGCATTCCATCTTCTTGAAGCACATTCGGGTGGCAACCATCTCACGCAAATCATTAATCACGGTTATCTTGCTGTTGACTTCTTCTTTATGCTTTCGGGCTTTGTAATCGGTTATGCCTATGATGACCGCTGGAACCGGATGAGTATCGGTACTTTCTTCAAACGCCGTGTCATCCGTCTGCATCCTATGGTAATTATAGGTAGCATTATCGGTGCGCTTTTCTTTTTCTTCCAGAAATCTCCCTGTTTTCCGAATATGGATAATATATCGGTCGGAACAGTTTTGATAATCATGCTCTATGGCTGTACATTACTTCCCCTTCCTTTGAAGTGGGACATTCGTGGGTGGACGGAAATGCACCCGTTGAATGGGCCGGCATGGTCGCTTTATTATGAATATATCGGCAATATCCTGTACGCACTGTTTGTCCGTAAGTTCAACAAGGTTGCTTTGTCTATTCTTGTTTTTCTGGCAGCCTGTGCCACTTTGCATCTCTGCCTTACTGCGCCCAATGGTGATATCGTGGGCGGATGGGCATTGAATTGGGAACAGCAATATGTGGGCTTTGTCCGTTTGCTCTATCCGTTCTTTGCAGGTTTGTTGCTTTCACGCTTGGGCTGGCTCATACGGGTGAAGAAACGCGCATTCTGGTGGTGTAGCCTGATGATTGTGATAGTTCTTTCTGTTCCCCGTATTGGCGGTGAAGATGGTTTCTGGATGAATGGACTCTATGAGGCACTTTGCATTATCTTTATCTTCCCGGTCATTGTTTCGATGGGAGCCGGTGGCAAAGTTACGGGAAAACGCTCTGTAGGTATCTGTCAGTTTCTGGGCGATATCTCATATCCCGTTTATATCACTCATTATCCGCTGATATATACATATACAGCCTGGGCATGCAACAATAATGCGACCATTACCGAAGGCCTTCCTTATATGATACTGACCTTTGTCGGAGCTTTCGTCCTTGCTTATGCTTGCCTGAAACTCTATGACGAACCGGTACGCAAATGGCTGACCAATCGTTTCCTGAAAGGAGTGCGTAAAGCAAAATAAATACATCCGGAGATATAAAAAGAAACGGGCAACTTCTCGCAAAAGAAGTTGCCCGTCTTGATTAATTCATCTGTTGGGTTCACCGGAAACCTTATTTCACTTCAATGGATTTCTTATTCTTCTGTTTTTCTTCGGCTGAGAATTTCGGCAGATTGATGTTCAGCACGCCATTTTCTACTTGTGCTGCAATCTTTTCCTTGTCCACATTGTCCGGCAATATCATGGTCTGTTGGAACTTAGAGTATGAGAATTCACGACGCAGATAGCGACCGTCTTTCTTTTCCTCCTTGTTCTCAGTCTTCTTTTCCATGCTGATAACCAGATTGTTGTCTTCGTCGATATGAACATTGAAGTCATCTTTGGTCATTCCCGGAGCAGCCAATTCTACTTTGTACTCCTTTTCCGTTTCCAGTACGTTGATAGCCGGAGCGGTTGCATTGGCTTTTTCCATCCATTCGTTATCAAAGAAATCATTGAAGATACTTGGTAACCAATTTTGAGTTCTTCTAACAGGCATCATAATTTTAGTCTCCTATCCTTTAAGTTAAACATTCGGTTAGTTCTGAACTTTCGGTCTTGAACTGCTTTCGGGAATCGTTTCTTAATCACTCCCATGCAGCTCCTGAACCGTCGTTCACAAACATAATCGCAAAACGTGTGCCAATTGATTTTAGTTTTGCTGATTAACAAAATGTCACTAAAGTTCTGACAAAATTACTTGTTTTATGCCGTTTTGTACGGTTTTTATATAAAATTGCTTTATAGCGCTGTTAATTTGAAACGCATTCTCCACAGTTTTGCTCCTTCATTCCAGTCATGGCTGATCACTTTGAAGATTCCTATTTCGGAGGTGTTCTTTACGTGCGTTCCCAAGCAGAGGCATTCATCGTAATCACCAACTTTCACTATGCGTACGGTTTCCGAAGCATCCTCCGGCAGACGTTTCAAGTCAAAGCGTCCTTGTGCTTCTTCCTGCGTGATGAATTCTGTGGTAACATCCAATCCTTGCGCAATCACATCATTTACAGCTTCTTCTAATCGCTTCACATCTTCCTCAGTAGGAGCAGTTTCCAAAGAATAGTCCAGTTTACTTTTCTTTCTCTCTATATGTGCGGATACTGACCGTCCACAGCCGAAAAGATTCATCATGGTACGGTTAACTATATGCTCGCAAGTATGCATGGGTGGGTATTCTTGTTTGTTGTGGTCGTTGAGTTGAATTTGTTGTTCCATATTATTTAGTAACTTTTTATTGTATTTCTATTTCTTAATTAATCGAAGATAAAAAATATTCGGCTTTTTAAGATGCTTGTAAGGCATATCTAATCTTCATTATTTACGTTTAATGATTAATATCATTAATCTTGCCATAATGATATTTTTGCGTAAAGGTAGGGTTATATTCTGATATTGAAAAGATTTATATTGTAATTTGTGCAGGCTGTATTTAATTAACCTGTATGCATGGGTGGGTATTTCTTGTTTGTAGTAGTTGGCTCTACTTCTTTTCTAAACCCCTTGAATTCGCGGGGTTTAAAATCAGAGTTATATAATATCTCTCACAATTCTAAGTATCCGGTTATTTTTTATATCTCTTATTTTCGTCTTATATACGAAATAAATCTACTGAATATATTCTTCTTTTTGGGGAGAGATGCATTGCAATTATTCTCTCGTAGAATTTTATATTTAGGATCAGGATTTTCTATCCACAGTTTGAAGAACTTGAGAGTATATTCATACCAATTCTCTTTTGTTAAAGATGCATCATTCCAATACCATTGCTCCCCTAATGCTTTCAACTCGTCTATGGCATTAGATAGCAAATAAAAATCGTATAAGAAGGTGTTATACTCATTATTTATACATTCTTGTTCAAGTTTATTCAAAGCAATAGACACTTTATTCTTATTAGGAGATTGTATTACTGATTTTACTATGAATAAGCTATATAATATAATGATAGAATTTGAGTCAATTTCATTAAGATGCAGTTCTTCGAAAATCTTATCTGTTAATTCTGCAAATTCAAAAGGATTGCAATGGATGTCTTCACCAGCTAATATAAAAAGATTTTCCGTCTCATATCCGGCCATCAACATCTCTAAAGCCCAATCTTTCCATTGAGCATTGATGTTGATATTTTGTTGTTTATAAACCAATATCTCTGCTGTAGATGCTACTTTCTGTAGTAGCTCATTGAGGGGGGCGTCAAGTTTCACTATATCAGTAAGTGGGCATTCCTGCCTGTCTTGATCGTTAGTTTGAAGGCTTTGTTCCATATTTTGATTTTTCCAGTAAAGGTAAGGTTATATTCTAAAATGACGAAATGCATATCATTTTTTTGCAGTTCTTATTTTTGCTAAAACTTTCTGCTTAGACATAATAAGGAGTTTATTGGTTTTTCCTTTTATTTATTACTTTGACAATCTCAAATATAATTTTGATTATTGCACTAGTTGTAAAAGCTAATATAGTAATGGTTGTCATTATATTATTAGAAGATAGTTTATATATTCCCCAATAAAATATGAGGACTAATGCAAAAATAAGAATAATATATAGCCAATAGGTATATTGGTTGAATAAATATATTTCTGCCGTTTTTCGAAATTTAGATTTCTTATTCCATTTATTATAAAGTTGACTACTGGGATTTTTTATCCATTGTTCCAGATATTTTCTGATATATTCTTCCTTATTCTTGAAATTTAATCCATCCCAATAATTTTGTTCTCCTTCTTTTTTTAGTTCTGTATATGCTAAGTGAAGAGTGTAGAAATCGTAAAATACATAGTAATTTGTCACTATAAATAGGTTGGCAAGTTGGGTTAATATTTCATATACATCTTTATTCTCAGCAAATCCTTGCCTTATAAGATAGATGCCATAGCATTTGCATATCGTAGGTATATCGTTTAAATCTATATTAAGTTCATCGAAAATAACATTGGTCAGCCCTCTTAAATAAATCTGGTCATCCATATCGGTTTTATGGCTTAATTCAATGATGTGAGGTGTTTTATATTGGGTTTGCGCTAATTCTGCTGCCCATTCAATCCATTCGGGAGTAATCTCGAAGTTGGCATCCTCTATCGCTATTTTGTAAAATACCAGTTTTGCAGTTGATGGTATTTTGGTTAGTATTTCATTTGTGCATAGATTTATTTTATTTTCCATCATATGGCATTTTTATGATCGTCAGTTGCAAAGATAAATATTGTTTGTCGAAAATTTGAACTTATTTCGTTCTTTAATTCTTGAGTTTGTTTACCTTTGCTTCTGAATTTTCATTAGTTATACATGAACAGAAGTTGAAATTCATTTATAAAGTATCTTCTCAATTAATTCTACTTCTGATTCGCATTAGTCAATTAAACTTGAGCAAAATAAATGGAGGACGGAATTAATACACTGCGTTATTCGGATATCTTTTTGGCAATGTACTTCAATGATGGAGTGAGTTGCCTGCATCGGAATCATTCACACGTGTTGGTCTATATGTATTCCGGTGAACTGGAGATCAATGAACGGGGGAGAATCACCCGTTTATATAAAGGAGATTGTGCATTTATCCGCAAGGATTTCAGCGTACAGATGACGAAACAGGCAAGAGACGGTGAACAATTTAAAGCTATTTTCCTGATGTTCACCACAAAATTCCTGCGTGATTTTTACAATCAGTTAGACAAAGATACAATACCCAAGGAGGCGAAACGAGAGAAGGTAAGTCTTTGTAAACTACCATCCAATCGCCCCGATATTGTAAGCTTGTTCGAGTCAATGACTCCTTATTTCAATTCAAACATTCAGCCTACAGATAAGTTACTCCAATTGAAAATGACTGAGGGGCTTTATGTACTGCTTAATACCAGTAAGAACCTTTATGCTTCTATTTTTGACTTTACCGATCCTTGGAAGATTGATATTCTTGAATTTTTGGAACGAAATTACATGAATGATCTGTCAATAGAAGAAATAGCCAACTACACGGGACGCAGTCTCTCCACGTTCAAACGGGATTTCAAGAAATATAGCAATCTCTCTCCACAAAAATGGTTGATACAACGCCGTCTTGAAACCGCGCACGAGTTGATAAAGAGAGGTGGACGCAGAGTGTCGGATATTTGTTTTGAAGTGGGCTTTAAAAACCTTTCTCACTTCTCGAAGATATATAAGGGAATGTATGGGGTGCCTCCGACAGAGGAAATATAAGAAAATATCGTGAGCCTTACAATTTTTGACATTGCAAGGCTTTTTTTATTTATGACCTTCTGGACAAAACACTTTGAGCCGTGCAACAAAGTCCATGTATCCTGTTTCACGTACCTTTGCCGCAGAATATTAAAAACAAATAAGTTATGAACGATATTTTTGCAAAAGATTTAAGCGGTGAGATGGTTTCACCTAATGAGCCGGGCTATGACGAATTGATAACTGACATCTTCGACACAATGAAGACCGCAACCGAAATGAATACAGGTTATCACACTCCCGAAGTAGTGCATGAATATATGGGACGTATTTTGGATAAGGAACTGGATGCAAGTACCACCGTTCTGCCACCACTCTACATCGATTATGGAAAACCCGTAACTATCGGTAAAGGATGCTTTATCCAGCAATGCTGCACATTTTTCGGACGAGGTGGGATTACGATAGGCAATGAGGTGTTTATCGGACCGAAAGTGAATCTGATTACGATTAACCATGACGTGAATCCGGAGAATCGTAATGCTACATACGGTCGTCCGATTGTGATTGAAGACAAGGTTTGGATAGGTATAAATTCCACGATACTACCGGGCGTTAAGGTTGGTTACGGAGCCATTGTTGGAGCCGGTAGTGTGGTGACAAAGGATGTTCCTGCCATGACAATTGTGGCCGGCAATCCTGCACGGATCATCAAAAAGATATTCCCTAATTCCGTACCAACTAACAGCTATTTAAAGAAGCACTTTTTATAAGACCTTTCGGAAGTATAAAAATGTTACATGATAATGTCGGAACGGAATATCGTAAATTTGCTCTGCACCCGCCCAGGAGATAGCTGTGACACAACTTTTGAAGGGCTACACCCTTTCTTGCGGATGGTGTAGCCATTACCTTCAAAGGGTGTAGCTATCCGAGGAAAAGGGTGTAGCCCTGCTGGGAGGATGGTTTACTAATAGTAGGGGCTTGTGAATGTCTTTTGACAAGTAATTCCACGTGCTGTCTACAGATCAGACCACGCCTGTTTTCTGGAAGGCTTGTGTACGGTCAGAAGTTCATTCAGGAAACCACTTTTGGGTCTTATTTGCCATCCGTACCAGCGTAAGCATTACCGGAACCTCCACAAGTACACCCACAACGGTGGCCAATGCAGCACCGGATTGTAAGCCAAAAAGAGATATGGCCACGGCCACAGCCAGTTCAAAGAAATTACTTGCACCGATCATTCCGGCCGGAGCAGCCACATTGTGGGGTAATTTCCACCATTTCGCCCATCTATAAGCGACGAAGAAAATCAGGATTGTTTGCAGGACAAGCGGGACGGCTATCAAGAGAATATGTAAGGGGGTATTTAATATTGTTTCTCCTTGAAAAGAAAACAGGATAATAAGCGTCAAAAGTAATCCTCCAACCGTATAATTATCAAATTTACGGATAAATACATGGTTGAAGTATTCTATTCCTTTTCGTCTGATAACCCATGTCCGGGTTATCACTCCTGCTGAAAGCGGAATGACAACGAACAACAATACGGATAGAAACAGTGTATCCCACGGAATTGTGACACCGCCGACACCCAATAATAAGGCAACAATAGGAGCAAAAGCAACTAATATTATCAAGTCGTTTACAGCTACCTGCACCAGCGTGTAGGCGGCGTCACCTTTTGTTAAATGACTCCATACAAAGACCATCGCCGTACAAGGAGCTGCCCCAAGCAAGACCGTACCTGCCAGATATTCTTTAGCTAAATCTTCGGGTATAAAAACCTTGAAGATGGCATAAAAGAATAGATAGGCTATTCCAAACATTGTAAAAGGCTTTATAAGCCAGTTCGTAACGCAAGTAACGATTATCCCTTTAGGGCGTTTACCCACATTCTTAACGCTCTGAAAATCTACTTTCAGCATCATGGGATAGATCATCAACCATATTAGAATTGCCACAGGTATAGAAACATTGGCGTATTCAAATTTGCTCAAGGTTTGCGGTATCGCCGGAAGCCATTGGCCTACGGCAATTCCGGCAATAATACACAAGGTAACCCATAGGGTAAGATATCGTTCAAAAAATCCAATTCCTTGCTTCTTTTCCATTATACGTTTCTCCATTCTATTAGGGCTGCATTGCCCTGTGATAATTGCTCTACTTTCTTAATCCAAGCTAATTCGTTTTGCGCTTTCGCTTTCAGGAACAAATTTTGAGTATCTGTTAATGAGAGGCAAGCATTTACCACCCACCATTTATTGTTTATCCCGGCACGTTGTAAATCCATCTGAAGACGTTCCGCTTCGAAGACAGGGGTTGCTTCGGGTAAAGTAACAATCACTACTTCCGTCTCCTTTGAATTACGCAGGCGAGGTAACAGATTGGCTACTGCCCCCGTGACTTCTCCTTGGGTACGTTCAACCTCTTTATGATAACTTTGAGTGGCGTCCAAAAGCAATAAAGTATGCCCTGTTGGTGCGGTATCAATCACAACAATTTCAGTTTCAGCCTTATCCACAATCTCGGCAAAAGCCTTGAATACTGCAATCTCTTGTGTGCAGGGAGAACGTAAATCTTCCTCTATGTACTCCATGTCTTCGGCGGTGACTGCTTCGGCTGCTTTGCTGCGGACTTCGTTCTTGTACTTCTCTAAAACCTCAGCTTCATCAATCCGGCTTACCGTGATACCGGCTCTTACGGCAAGTTCATAATTCAGATGGTTTGCCGGATCGGTAGTTGTCAAATGCACTTTGGCACCAAGCCGGGTTAATTTTAAAGCAATTTCAGTAGCTAATGTAGTTTTGCCTACGCCACCTTTCCCCATTGTAAAAATAACCCTTTTTCCGGATGTATAAAGATCATCCACCATTTCGTCCACATCTTTTGGGGCTGCCACAGGCTTATAATTTACCTCATTGAAAAGACTGTCGCTATACAGCATTCGACGGATATCCGCTATGCTGGATAAATTGTATGACCGCAAAGGAACATGATACAACGGATAACCGGATAGTTCCGCGGGCATACTTTGCAGGGCTTTCTGTTGTCTTTCATGCAGCTGACTGGAAACACTGTCGTCTTTATCCAACTGTTTCAAAACACCGTTTATTATTAGTATCTGATTTTTAATTCCTAATAATTGCAGTTCATGAGAAGAACGGGCGGCTTCTTTCAATGGCGCGATTTCGGGACGACTCACCAACATTAGCCGGGTTGTGCCCGTATCGGAAAGTGTTTCAACAGGCTTTTTATAAATTTCTTTTCGTTCTTCCAATCCTGACAACTGACCTAAACAAGATGCGCCATGGGTACTTTCACTAATGAATGTGCTCCATGCTGATGGTAGTTGCAACATCCGTAAAGTATGCCCTGTGGGAGCAGTATCAAAGATTATATGGTCGAACTCTAATTGCTTTTGAGCATCGGTAATGAAATCCGAGAACTCATTGAAAGCGGCAATCTCAACCGTGCATGATCCTGACAGTTGTTCTTCCATGTTTTGGATAACACTTTCAGGCAACTTTCCCCTGAAAGGTGCGATCACCCTTTCCCGATATTCTGCTGCTGCCTGTTCTGGATCAAGATTGACAACTGTCAAGCCCGGTATTTCTGTAATCTCAGAACTGTGTCCGTTAAGCGATTGGTTGAAGACATCCTGTAAGTTGGAAGCAGGGTCGGTACTGATAAGAAGTATTTTCTTACCCTTGTCTGCTAATCCCACAGCCGTAGCGCAAGCGATCGATGTTTTTCCAACCCCTCCTTTTCCTGTGAAAAAGAGATATTTTGTAAAGTCTATATCAGATAAATTAAATGCTTTCATTGTGATGTTATATTTTTTTCTTTTAAATATTATTTTGTAGACATGAAGTCTAAATTTGTGCCTGTCCATTCACTCATCTGCCGGGTGGTGGGGTAGGTTTTAGATACAGCCACTTCACCATCCACCAGGGTGATGGGTAATGCTTCCGCACCATGTTTTTGAAGATAATTGTTTACGGTCTGATTGCTTACATATATCTGAGGCTCGTCCCTCAGATTATGGCGGATAACCGTTATTCCTTGTCTTTTTAATGTTTCTATAACGACAGCAATCCGCATTAATTCAGGATTGATGTTTGTTCCACACAAACCCATAGGACAACACATCGCCGGGTCGAAAATTTCTATCTTTTTCATCTTTACTGTTGATTTGATTGTTAAAACTTACTTTATAGATAATACATGACTGCATAATAAATCCCCACCGCAATAAAGAGGATGGCGACCACTTTACGAAACCATTTTTCGAATACTTGTATTCTGTTATAGAGCTTGCCTAATCCGGCAACACTATATGCCAATACCCAGGCTACGAGGATAACAGGTAATCCGGTTGCAATCGCATAAACCACCGGTAAAAGATAGCCGCCTGTTTCTGCTGCCGACATTGGCATAAGCATGCCGAAGTAGAATATTCCGCTTGTAGGGCAGAAAGCAAGGGAAAATAAGATTCCTAAGAATAGTGCACTCCAGCTTCCTTTTGTTTTTCTCTTCAGCTTATTCCCGCTGAAGTTTATTTTAGGTAAATTGAGCTTGATGATGTCGAGCATATAAACGCCAATCACTATTAATAGCGGGGCAATTAGCATTTCTCCATACTTGCTTACAACCTTTTGTACGGAAAACATACTTGTGCTCCATGAAAATAAAGCACTTCCACGCGGTCATTCTGCATAGTTTCGCTGTTTGCTGTTTCTGTTTTCTCTTTGGCTCCATTTCCGCAGGAAATTAAAATAATTCCTGCAATAAATACATGGAATAACTTTTTCATGGCATGTAATTATTGGGTTAGTAATTCTGTTACCTCTTTCATTGACAGCTGTTTACCTGCCGAAACGACTTTCCCGTCTATAACCAAGGCCGGAAAACTTAATATATTATATTCGATGATTTTCAATAAATCTTCCTCTTTTACCAAAGTGGCATCACTTCCTAATTCTGCAATAGCTTGTTGGGTGGTTTCGTACAAAGTTTTGCAACTGAGGCAACCTGTACCTAATACTTTAATTTCCATTATCAGATAGCTTTAAAATGAATAATATATATAATCGTAGTTCGTAGAACAACGAACATTGCTTATAAAAAAAGGTGCTGTTTATTCACAGCACGAAGTACATTTACATTCACCGAAGAATCCGGTAAACAACTTGCGGGCAAGTTCCCAGTTTTCACGGTTAATGCAATACTTGACTTTCGGTGTTTCTATTTCACCTTGAATCAGTCCGGCATCTTTCAGCTCTTTCAGGTGTTGGGAAACAGTCGCTTTGGCTATTGGCAGTTCTTCGTGAATGTCTCCGAAGTAGCAACTTTCCTGCTTGACTAAAAAATTAAGGATAGCCATTCTTGCAGGGTGTCCCAGTGCTTTTGCAAAGCGAGCTATCTGTTCCTGCTCTGTTGTGTACTGTTTGGTTTTCACTTTATATCTCTTTTATTTGTTGTTCGCAAAACAACGAACAATGTTTGAAATAGCAAAATAAATACGGTTATTTTTTAGATTAATTAAATGAATATTTGTCTTGCCGCATGTCGGTGCTATTTACATATACATGTTGACTATACTAACATGTATATGTAAGTATCTTTATCTTTTAAAAAAGTATCATTTTTGCTTTGAAGATATTGTGATTTAAGTGCTATCTGCATGGGATTCTATTAAATTTTACTTATTTTTGCATAGAACTTCTTGCAGAAGTAACCTTTAACCAATCGAAACTCAGATGAAGAAAATAGTCACATCCTTATATTTGTTATGTTGTGTATGTATGTGTCAGCTCCATGCCGCCAACAATGCTGTAGACTCTCTCTTATCCCAACTGGACCATGTAATTCAAAACCGCCCTGTATACATCAAGCAAAAAGAAAAGAAGCTGAACGACCTGAGACAAGCCTTGAGACAACGCATTTCTGATGAAAACCGCTTTACCCTGTTGGGGGAATATCTGGATGAATACCGTTCCTACAACACTGATTCTTCTCTTTACATTTCCCGTGAGAGATACCAGGTAGCCCTGCGACTGAAAAACAAGGAACATCAAGACAACGCCCTCATGAACACTGCCGAGATTATGGGCACGGCAGGCATGTATAAAGAAGCAATCGACCTGATGCACAACGTACAAATCAATCATCTATCGGATGACCTGCACCCGTATTATTACCATATTTACCGTACAGTTTATGGGCTCATGGCCGATTACGCCGTTACGGAACAGGAGAAAAAACTCTATGCCGAGATCACGGATAGATACCGTGATTCCCTGTTACTGGTCAACAAAAACAATCTTCTGGTGTACACGCTGATTCAGTCCGACCAGCACAATGTGCGGGGCGAGTTCGATAAAGCCATCCAGTTATTGATCGACTATCTGGCAGGACAGATAGACAATGTGCACGATGTGGCAATCTGTGCCTACACTTTATCAGAGTCATACCGCCTGAAAGAAGACACTGAAAAAGAGAAGGAGTATTTGATTCTTTCCTCCATTGCAGATATGAAGTCTGCAGTGCGCGAATATATTTCTTTGAGGAAACTGGCTGTGTTGCTCTATCAGGAAGGAGACATAGACCGTGCCTATTCGTATTTGAAACTGTGTATGGACGATGCCGTGTTCTGCAACGCCCGGTTGCGTATTTTGGAAATCCTGCAAATCTTCCCCCTCATCAACGACACTTATCAGCAAAAGGCTGAAAAGCAACAGGAACAAATGAAATGGGCGTTAATCTCTATCAGCCTGCTGTCCATTTTCCTGCTGATCGCCATCTTCTATGTGTATAAGCAGATGAAACGCGTAGCAGCTGCACGCCATGAAGTGATAGATGCCAACAAGCGTCTGAAAGAATTGAATGAAGAACTCCACCGCTACAATCTGCAACTGAAAGAAGCCAACCACATCATTGCCGAAAACTCCTACCTGAAAGAGGAATACATCGGCCGCTATATGGACCAGTGTTCCGTATATTTGGAAAAGATGGACAACTATCGCCGTTCGCTGGGCAAGATAGCCGCTACGGGCAAGGTAGATGAGCTATACAAAAACATCAAATCTTCTAAGTTCATAGAAGAGGAGTTGAAAGAGTTTTATGCCAATTTTGATAATACCTTCTTGCAACTGTTTCCCACTTTTGTAGAAGACTTCAACACCCTGCTTGCCGAAGGGGAGCAAATTTACCCCAAGGCCAACGAACGAATGAGTACCGAACTGCGTATCTTCGCCCTTATCCGTTTGGGAATTACCGACAGTGTGAAGATTGCCCAATTCCTGCGCTATTCTGTGACTACCATTTATAATTACCGTACCAAAGTTCGTAATAAAGCTGCGGGCGACCGTGACCAACTGGAACAGGAAGTAATGAAAATAGGTAAGTCGAGAGACTAAAACCACACTTTTAAGGCATATAAGTGTCTTTTTTACGCTTATATTTTTACTACTTTTTTAGCACAATGTATTTTCTTGATGATATTGATTATCAGTATTTTATGCCTTAATGAACGCCTTAAACTACTACTTTTTCACTCTTTTCCCCCTTATTGCTTCCTCTTATCAGATACATTTGCATTGTTCCTTCACAGAGGGGACAAGTGCATGTGAATCTATATTTTATTACTAACTTTAAACTCTTATATTATGCAAAAGTACAAAATGCCGATCAGGCTTCGAATCATGGTTTGTCTGATAGGAATGTTACTTCCGATGTGCATGTTCGCACAGCAAATCACAGTACAAGGTGTAGTGAAAGACCAGACCGGAGAAACCGTTATCGGGGCCAGTGTGGTGCAGGAGAACACAACGAACGGTACGATAACGGGTATTGATGGCGATTTCTCGCTGGATGTGCCTTCGGATGCCGTTATAGTAGTTTCATTCGTAGGCTATAAGTCTTTGGAAGTTCCCGTGAAAGGACAGAAGCAGATTATGGTAACACTCTCGGAAGACAGTGAGATGCTGGACGAAGTGGTGGTTATCGGTTATGGAACCATGAAGAAAAGTGACCTCACCGGTGCTGTTTCCTCCTTGGGAAGCAAGGACATCAAAGATGCTCCCGTTTCTAATTTGGGACAAGCCATTCAGGGCCGCATCTCCGGTGTGCAAGTAGTGGATGCCGGAAAGCCCGGTGACAATGTATCTATCAAGATTCGTGGTCTGGGTTCCATTAACAACTGCGATCCGCTGGTGGTGATTGACGGTGTGCCTACCGACCTGGGTCTGTCTTCACTGAACATGGCGGATGTGGAACGCCTGGACGTATTGAAAGACGCATCAGCTACAGCCATTTACGGTTCGCGTGGAGCCAATGGGGTAGTGATGATTACCACTAAGCGCGGAACGGAAGGGAAAGGCAAATTGTCGGTATCGGCTAATTGTGCTTTCCAGAATGCCACGAACGTTCCTTCTTTGCTGAACGCAAGCCAGTATGCCGATTTGAGTAATGATATGATGGTGAACAGCGGTCGCAACCCGAACCCGAATTGGGCAAATCCTTCGGAACTGGGTGCTGGGACCGACTGGATGGACGAACTGCTGCGCACGGGTGTGATGCAGAACTATACGGTAAGTTATTCCGGAGGAAACGAGAAGTCTCATTATTATGTATCCAGTGGTTTTCTCGATCAGTCGGGTACGGTGCGTAGTGTAAACTATCGTCGTTTTACGTTTCAGTCCAACAGCGACGCACAGGTGCTGAAGTGGTTGAAGTTCTCCAATAATATAACTTTCAGTACTGATACGAAGGATTCGGGCAGTTATAATATCGGTGATGCGCTGAAGGCTCTTCCCGTTCTTCCGGTGAAGAATGAAGACGGTTCATGGAGTGGTCCGGAAGGTAATTCAGAATGGTACGGTAGCATCCGCAACCCGATAGGACCTACGCAACTGAACAAGAGCCAGACGAAAGGTTATAACTTCCTTGCCAACTTGACGGCGGAACTGACTTTTACCAAATGGCTGAAATTCAAGAGCACTTTCGGCTACGATGCCAAATTCTGGTTCATCGATAACTTCACGCCGAAATATAACTGGAAACCTATTCCGACGGAAGAAACTTCACGCTACAAGAGCGATAATAAATCATTCACTTATCTGTGGGATAACTATTTCCTGTTTGACCATACCTTTGCAGAAAAGCATCGTGTGGGAGTAATGGCGGGTTCGTCTGCACAGTGGAATGAGAATGATTACCTGAATGCGCAAAAGAATGTCTTCATGTTCGACAATGTACATGAAATGGATAACGGTCAGGAGATGTATGCCATTGGCGGCAGTTCCAATGAATGGGCGTTGCTCTCTTACATGGCACGTATCAACTACTCTTACGAAGACCGCTATATGCTGACGGCAACTGTCCGCCGTGATGGTTCCAGCCGTTTCGGTAAAAAGAACCGCTGGGGTACTTTCCCTTCTGTATCTGCCGCATGGCGCATTTCGCAGGAAAGCTGGTTCCCGAAGAACGACGTTGTGAACGACCTGAAAATACGTGCAGGATATGGAGTGACGGGTAGCCAGGCAAGTGTCGGTAATTATAGTTACCTGGCATCTTACAACACCAGTGTATATCCATTCGGAACAACGAGCGGCAATCAGACCGCATTGGTTTCCTCTACGCTTGCCAATCCTTACATTCATTGGGAAGAGGTGGCACAGACGAATATCGGTTTCGATACGTCCCTGTTTAATTCACGGATTGTATTCTCACTGGATGCTTATCTGAAAGAGACAAGGGATATGCTGGTAAAGGCATCCATCCCCATCACATCGGGATTTGAAGATACCACCACCACTTATACGAATGCCGGTAAAGTGCGCAATCAAGGTTTGGAAATGAGTCTGCACACTATCAACCTGACTGGAGAACTGGGCTGGGAAACGAACGTGACCGCCACGTACAATAAGAATAAGATTAAGGACCTGAACAGCGCGGTTCCTTACTATATCAACCAGATCAATAACTCGTATGTGACGATGCTGGCAAAAGACTATCCGATTAATGCCTTCTACGGCTACGTGACGGACGGCTTGTTCCAAAATCAGGCGGAAGTGGATGCGCATGCCGTGCAGCCGGGAGCTGAACCGGGCGATATCCGTTTCAGGGATTTGAACAACGACGGTGTCATCAACGACAGTGACCGCACGGTGATTGGCAATCCTAATCCCTGTTGGTTCTTCTCAATGAACAACAACTTGTCTTACAAAGGATTCGAGCTTTCCGTATTCTTTCAGGGAGTGGCCGGCAATAAGATTTATAACGCCAACAATATCGACAACGTCGGAATGGCTGCCGCATACAACCAGACGACTGATGTGCTGAACCGTTGGCGCGGAGAGGGGACAAGCTACTCCATGCCGCGTGCCGTGTTCGGTGATCCTAATCAGAACTGCCGTGTATCCGACCGCTTTGTAGAAGACGGATCTTACTTGCGTGTGAAGAACATCACACTCTCTTATACCTTCCCGAAACAATGGTTGCAGAAGTTACAGATAGAGAATGCACGCCTTTCCCTTTCCTGTGAGAATGTGGCTACCATTACCGGATATTCCGGTTTCGATCCGGAGGTGGGTATCAACGGTATTGATTTGTCCCGTTATCCCATTTCCCGTACATTCAGTGTAGGATTAAACTTTAACTTTTAAATAGATTCGGATATGAAAAAGATAACAAACTTACTATACGTGCTGGCTGTATTGATGCTGGTATCATGTAACGACTTCCTGGATAAGTCGCCCAAATATGCCGTTGATCCTGAAACAACCGTGACCGATGATGTGGCTGTGGCACTGACAAACGCTTGCTACAAGGCGCTTCAGTCTTCCAATCTCTACAATCAGCGTATGTGGTCGCTGGATATCGTTGCGGGTAACAGTCTGGTAGGTGCAGGTGGTGGTACGGATGGTCTGGAAACCATACAGGCATCCAACTTTATCACGCAGAGCGATAATGGGATGGCCCTGTATATGTGGCGTTCTCCGTGGGTAGGCATCGGGCAGTGCAACATTGTACTGACCAGTCTTCCGCAGGCCGAAGCCGTATCGGAAAGCATAAAGAACCGTTGTATGGGTGAAGCATATTTCCTTCGTGCCCATTACTATTATATCTTAGCCCGTTTGTATGGCGGTGTTCCTTTGCGTCTGGAACCTTATAATCCGGGTGGATCTACTGCAATAGCACGCACTACGTTGGATCAGACTTATGAGCAGATCATTTCGGACTGTAAGAATGCAGTCGATTTGCTTCCGGCGAAAGCGGAATATAATGAAGAAGAAAAAGGACGTGCCTGTAAGGATGCTGCCCTTGCCATGCTGGCGGATATCTACCTGACACTGGCTCCCAACCATACGAGCTATTATGAAGACGTGGTGGAACTGTGCAATGAGATTACGAACCTGGGGTACGACCTTTCCATTTGCAAGTATGAAAATAACTTCGATGCTACCATCAATAACGGTCCTGAATCTCTGTTTGAGGTTCAGTATTCCGGAAGTACGGAATATGATTTCTGGGGAACGGACGGTCAGTCTTCCTGGCTTTCCACTTTCATGGGGCCTCGTAACTCGGACTTTGTTGCAGGCAGCTACGGCTGGAATCAGCCTACGGAGGAATTTGTGAGCCAGTATGAAGAAGGTGATAAACGGAAGGATCTGACGATTCTTTATGCAGGTTGTCCGGACTTCGACGGGAAGACTTACAAGAGTTCTTATTCCAATACCGGATATAATGTCCGCAAATTCCTGGTTTCCAAGACTATTTCACCGGAATACAATACGAATCCCAATAATTTTGTTGTGTACCGCTACGCGGATGTCTTGCTAAAGAAAGCGGAAGCGCTGAATGAAATGGGACAACCCGGGCAGGCTGCCGCTTCCTTGAATATCGTTCGCAAACGTGCCGGATTGCCTGAAGTTTCGGGCCTGTCGCAGGAGGCGATGCGTGAGAAGATTATTCACGAGCGTCGCATGGAACTGGCTTTCGAAGGACATCGCTGGTTCGATATGATCCGCATCAATAATGGAGAGTATGCCATTCGCTTCCTGCAATCCATTGGGAAGAACAGTGTGAACAAGAATCGCCTGTTGTTCCCCATTCCGCAGACGGAAATGGATGCGAATATACTGATGACACAGAATCCGGGTTATTAATCACTTAAATCAGAAGAAGAATATGAAAAGATATATCTCACATATAGTATTTGCATTGCTGAGTTGCATGGTATTGTCTGCATGCGTGGACAATGACTATATGGAACTGGACAAGGGGCACAATGAGCTGGCGCTTTCCACCAGCAACACGGAAGTCGTTTTGAACGAACAGGCGTATGGCGATGATGCCCTGGAACTCTCTTGGACAACGGGCACGAATTATGGTACGGGAAATAAGATTTCCTATACACTGGAACTAGCCAAGGCGGGCAGTAATTTTACCGCTCCTTATGTGGCTTTGGAGAATGTCGTGCAGGAATATACCTGGAAGAAGAGCGTGGAGGAATTGAATAACATCCTTCGTGAATATTTCGGTGCGGAAGCTACTGAAAACATCTCTCTGGAAGCACGCTTAACAGCCAAAGTAACGGATCGGGAAGAGACGCAGGTAGCCACCACCTCTTTTAGTGTCACTGCCTACAAACCGTTGACTTCCACTCTTTACCTGATAGGGGATGCCACTCCCGGCGGTTGGAGTGCGGATGATGCAACGGAAATGACCCGGAAAGACAATGGTATCTTTACATGGACGGGAAAAATGACTGCGGGTTCCTTCAAGTTTATCACTACGCTGGGTTCTTTCTTGCCGTCATACAACAAAGGAACTGACGGAAAGCTGGTGCTTCGTACCAGTGCTGATCAGCCGGACGAACCGTTTACGATTGAAGAAGAGTTCAACTATGTTGTTGAAGCGAATCTGTTTACTGGTGTTGTTACCCTGACTCAGACCGAGAACCTCAGACCGGCTTACGATCAACTTTATTTCGTAGGAGGTATGAACGACTGGGGATTTGTGCCGATGAAAAAGGATGTGCTCGATCCGTTCCTGTTCCGCTATGCCCGTTTGTTCGATGCTGGTCAGGGTGGGGAATTTAAGTTCGGAACTTCGGAAGGAAGCTGGGAGAATATGTATAAGGCAAAGAATGCCGATGCCGCTTACACCGATACGGAAATGGTATTTGTGAAAGGGTTCGATCCTGACAATAAATGGGTACTGAAAGATGTCGAATGTGGTAAGGCTTATAAGATATGTGTCGATATCCGTGCGGGGAAAGAGCGTATGATGATGAGCGAATTTGTTCCTTATGAGATGATTTATATGGTAGGGGATGCTACGCCTGCGGGATGGAGCATTGGAGATGCCACACCGATGCAGGCCACAGATAGTCCGTATGTATTTACCTGGCAAGGTGTACTGAATGTGGGTGAGTTGAAGCTGACCTGTGATAAGAAAGAGGACTGGAACGGTGCCTGGTTTATGCCGACCGTAGCCGACCGGCAGCCTTCGGGCGAGACGGAACCAATGCTGTTCCTGGATAAGGCCAGTGATGCTTTCAAAGCTCAATATCCGGATGTAATGATTGGAGGCATCGACCAGAAATGGAAGATCACGACGGCAGGTTCTTATAAGATTACCCTGAATCAACTGGAAGAGACGATTTCGATAGTGAAACAGTGAAACGATGAAATATATAGTTTATGCAATGGCTGCCACGTTCTTTTTGGCTTCGTGCAGCAAAGACAATGATGAAACCGGCGGTGGTAACGGTGGTGGAGGAGAAACAGGAGGAGTGACTGATGTCACTCCCGTTACCTCCGATTTGACTGTGAACCTGACTACTGACAAGGCTTGCTACCGACCGGGTGAAACCGTTTCCTTCACAGCCGATGTCCTGCCTGCGGGAGCAAAGGTACGTTACCGCACTTTGAATCAGGTAATCTCCGAACAGGCAGCCGCAGGCAGTTCTTGGACATGGACTGCCCCTGCAACGGATTTCACCGGATATCTGGCGGACGTTTATCGCACTAAAGAAGACGGTACGGAAGTTATTCTCGGTACTATTGCCGTCGATGTATCCAGCGACTGGACACGCTTCCCGCGTTATGGCTTTGTCGCCACTTTCGACGCTTCTAAAACGGAAAGTAAAATTCAGGAGGAAATGGCTTTTCTGAACCGTTGCCATATCAATGGTGTGCAGTTTCAGGATTGGCACAACAAGCACCACTGGCCGTTGGGCGGTACGCGCGAACATCTCGATGCGGTATATAAGGATATTGCCAACCGGGATATCTATACACAGTCGGTAAAGGATTATATCCGCGTCCAGCACTCGTATGGAATGAAGGCGATGTTCTATAATCTTTGCTTCGGTGCGCTCGATGATGCAGCGGGTGACGGTGTGAAAGAAGAATGGTACATCTTTAAAGGCACAGGACATACGGATAAGGATGCCCATACGTTGCCCGACAGTTGGAAAAGCAATATCTATTTGCTCGATCCGGGTAATGCCGAGTGGCAGGCATATATTGCCCAGCGCAACGATGATGTCTATGCCAATCTTGACTTTGATGGCTATCAGATAGACCAGTTGGGCAACCGTGGCGACCGCTATGATTACAAGGGGAATAAGGTGAATCTGCCTAAGACTTATGTTTCGTTTATTGAAGCCATGAAGGGGAAACATCCTGATAAACGACTGGTGATGAATGCAGTAAGTAGCTACGGGGCATCCCAGATTGCAGGTACGGGCAAAGTCGACTTCCTGTATAATGAAGTTTGGGGGGATGAAGCTGATTTCACGGACTTATATACGATCCTGAAAGCGAACCATCAGTACGGAAATCAGGCACTGAAGACGGTGTTTGCGGCTTATATGAATTATGAGAAGAGTTCCGGTGAATTCAATATGCCGGGAATCTTGCTGACGGATGCGGTGATGTTTGCTCTGGGCGGTTCGCACCTAGAATTGGGAGGCGACCACATGTTGTGCAGCGAATACTTCCCGAATACCCGTTTGCAGATGAGTGATGCCTTGAAGACGGCTGTTGTGCGCTATTATGACTTTATGACTGCTTATCAGAATCTTCTTCGCGATGGCGGGGAGGAAGACGAGGTAACTTTGGTATGTACGGATGCGAGCAAGAATCTGAATCTGAACACTTGGCCACCACAGAAATCAGCCATTACTTCTTTCGCCAGAAGGGTGAACGGTAAACAGGTGGTTCATCTGCTGAACTTCCTTAGTGCAAACAGTTTAAGTTGGAGAGACCTGAACGGGACAATGCCCGAACCACGGTTGGTGACTAAAGTGCCCTTGAAGTTGAATGTTGCGGGGAAAGTGAGCAAAGTGTGGGTGGCTACTCCAGACGCACATGCCGGAGCTTCGCAGGAATTAGCTTTTGAACAGAAAGACGGAACGATAACCTTTACGCTTCCTTCACTGAAATACTGGAGCATGATTATAATAGAATAAACGGTTATTGGGGTTGATTCAAAATAAATTGGAAAGAAAAGAGTGGTAAGGGGGTAAAGTGATAGGGCGATAAAGTTCAGTATACGACTGAACCCTATTAAGTATACGACTGAATGGCATTCAGTATACGACTGAATTAGGTTCAGTATACGACTATTTTAGGAATATACATAATTTGTAAACAATATACACCACTACCCTGTTTTTTCAGTTCATAATCGCTACAGAAAGAACAGATTATAAAAGATATAGAACCATGAGAAAATATATATATTTATTTTTAATGCTGTGTTGCCTGTCTCTGCATTTATATGGCGGAAATGTAACGGGAAACTGTACTTCTTATTCGCAGGAAGGGAGAGATGTTACGTTTCATATAGACGATAATTCGGCTGTGCAGTTGCAACTTTGCAGTTCCTCCGTTGTGCGCGTCTGGTTTTCACCGGACGGTAAGTTGCAGCGGGGAAATCCTTCCTTTGCGGTGATTAATGAAGAATTGGAAGATGTAGGCACTGTTCGGGTGGACGAACAGAATGCCTGCTATGAGATATTTACGCCTAAACTGCGTATCCGCGTCAACAAGGCTCCGTTCAGTTTGCAGATATTCGACAAGTATCAGAAGCTTTTATTCAGTGACTATGCCGACAAGGGACATATCAGCGACGGAGAGCGTAAAGTGGAGTATAAGACTCTACGTCGGGATGAGCATTTTTTCGGTTTGGGTGAAAAGACTGGCAAGCTGGACCGCCGAGGCGAATCTTATAAGATGTGGAACAGTGATAAACCTTGTTACAGCATTGTGGAGGATCCCCTGTACAAGAGTATCCCTTTCTTTATGAGCAGCTATCGCTATGGTATATTTCTGGATAACACGTATAAGACAGAATTTAAATTCGGTACTGAAAGCCGTGATTATTACAGCTTTGAAGCTCCCGGTGGGGAGATGATTTACTATTTTATCTTTGGTAAGGATTATAAGGAAATCATGAAGCAGTATGTCGCATTGACCGGACAACCCATCATGCCTCCGAAGTGGGCACTGGGCTTTGCACAATGCCGTGGTCTGCTGACTACCGAGAAGCTCTCTTATGAAATAGCCGAAGGATACCGCAAGCGTGGCATTCCTTGTGACATCATCTATCAGGACATCGGTTGGACACAATACCTACAGGATTTCAACTGGCGGAAAGAAAACTATCAGAATCCGAAGAAGATGCTTGCCGACCTGAAAAGGATGGGCTTCAAGGTGATTGTTTCGCAAGACCCTGTCATCTCCCAGGCCAATAAAAAGCAATGGGAAGAAGCGGACCGCCTCGGCTATCTGGTGAAAGACTCCACCACGGGTAGAAGCTATGATATGCCTTGGCCGTGGGGTGGCAACTGTGGTGTGGTGGACTTTACCATTCCCGAAGTGGCGGACTGGTGGGGAGCCTATCAGCAGAAACCGATAGATGACGGCATTGCCGGCTTCTGGACGGATATGGGTGAACCTGCCTGGAGCAATGAGGAACAAACGGAACGTCTTGTAATGAAACACCACCTGGGTATGCACGATGAAATTCATAACGTGTATGGTCTGACTTGGGACAAGGTGGTAAAGGAACAGTTTGAGAAACGGAATCCGGATCTTCGTGTCTTCCAGATGACACGCGCCGCCTATGCAGGATTACAGCGTTACACCTTCGGCTGGACCGGAGATTGTGGCAATGGAGATGATGTGTTGCAAGGCTGGGGACAGATGGCTAATCAGATCCCGGTACTTTTATCTGCCGGACTGGGAGTAATTCCTTTCGTGGCATGTGACATTTCCGGTTATTGCGGGGACATTGAAAATTATCCCGCTATGGCGGAACTTTATACCCGTTGGGTACAGTTGGGAGCGTTCAATCCTCTGAGCCGTATTCACCATGAAGGAGATGTGGCGGTAGAACCGTGGCTCTTTGGGGAGGAAGCGGAGAAGAACGTTAAAGCTGCCATAGAAATGAAATATCGCTTGCTGCCTTATATTTATACTTATGCCCGCGAAGCGTATGAAACGGGTTTGCCGATTATGCGCCCTATGTTTATGGAATATCCGGCGGATTTGGAAACGGTCTCTACGGATGCACAATTCATGTTTGGTAGCGAACTGCTGGTGGCTCCGGTGGTGAAGAAGGGGGCAACTAATAAGAATGTTTATCTGCCCGAAGGTATCTGGATAGATTATAATGACAAGCGCACGGAATATAGCGGTGAACAGTGGACTACGGCAAATGCTCCCCTGAATACCATTCCTATGTTTGTGCGGAAAGGAAGTATCATCCCTCAGATGCCTGTGATGAATTATACGGATGAAAAAGCGGTTTATCCGATTACATTTGAGGTATTTCCGGCTGCGGTGGGCGGTGAAACGTCTTTCTCCCTGTATGAAGATGCAGGAACTGATCTGGGGTATCAGCGTGGAGAATTTATGCGTACTCCTGTATCTTGCCGGACAACGGAAAAGGGATATGTATTTGAAGTCGGGGAAAAGATGGGAGAAAAGTATGCCCTTCCGGGAGAACGCAACCTAATGTTTTGCATTTATACCGGGCAGATGCCGAAGGAAGCGCTTATTGACGGACAGAAAGTAAGGAAGATGAAAGCGGAAAAACTGAATGAAGGGATGGAAACGGAGTTCAAGGTTACCGCATGGTGTCCGGATAAGAAACAGAATCTTTGTATGTTGAGATTGCCGGATGACGGGGTGAAACACACGATTGAATTTATTTATTAATACCAACCATAAAAAGTATAGTTATGAGAAAGTTAATGCTTAGTGCAATTTGTCTTCTTTTTGCCTTAGCGGGGAAAGCGGAAGGAGTGTCGTCTCCTTCGGGCCAGGTGAAGCTGGATTTCGAATTATCAAAGAATGGCACTCCAACCTATCAGGTGGAGTATAAAGGGAAATCCGTGATTAAGCCCAGCACCTTGGGACTGGAATTGAAGAATGCCAATAATCTGTTGGATGGTTTTGAAGTCCTGAAAGCTTCTACCTCTACCTTCGACGAAACCTGGCAACCGGTGTGGGGAGAGACGAAAGATATTCGTAATCACTACAACGAATTGCTGGTTGAATTGAAACAGCCCGCTACAGATCGTTATATGAACCTTCGTTTTCGTGTATATGATGATGGCGTAGGATTCCGTTATGAGTTTCCACAACAGAAGAACCTGGTTTACTTTGTGATAAAGGACGAACATACCCAGTTTGCTATGGCGGGCGATCATACCGCCTGGTGGATTCCCGGTGATTACGATACTCAGGAATATGATTATACGGAATCCAAACTTTCGGAAATTCGCGGTTTGATGCAGGGAGCCATTACTGATAATGCGTCACAAAACCAGTTTTCACCGACAGGTGTACAGACTTCCCTCCAGATGAAAACGGCTGACGGAATCTATCTGAATCTCCATGAAGCCGCTTTGGTGGATTATTCGTGTATGCACCTGAATCTGGATGATAGGAACCTTGTCTTTGAATCCTGGCTGACACCGGATGCACAGGGTGATAAAGGGTATATGCAGTCACCTTGTCACACTCCGTGGCGTACGGTGATAGTCAGTGATGATGCCCGTGAAATGCTGGCTTCCAATCTGATACTGAATCTGAATGATCCCTGCAAGTATGAGGATACTTCCTGGATTAAGCCTGTGAAGTATGTAGGCGTATGGTGGGAAATGATTGCGGCAGGCAAGCCGTGGGCTTATACATTTGATCTCCCTTCTGTAAAACTGGATGAAACGGATTATACGAAAGTGAAACCGAATGGTATTCATCCCGCCAATACGGAGAATGTAAAGAAGTACATTGATTTTGCTGCGGAGCATGGTTTCGACCAGGTATTGGTAGAAGGCTGGAATACCGGTTGGGAAGACTGGTTCGGCAACAGCAAGGATTATGTTTTCGACTTTCTCACTCCATATCCTGATTTTGACATCAAATATCTGAATGAGTATGCCCACTCCAAAGGTGTCAAACTGATGATGCATCATGAGACATCAGCTTCCGCACGCAACTACGAACGCCACATGGAGGCCGCCTATGACTTGATGAACCAATACGGTTACAATTCCGTGAAAAGCGGTTATGTGGGCAATATCATTCCGCGCGGTGAATATCATTATGGGCAGTGGATGAACAACCATTACCTGTATGCCGTGACCGAAGCTGCCAAGCATAAAATTATGGTGAATGCCCACGAGGCTGTACGGCCTACTGGTTTGTGCCGTACGTATCCGAACCTGATAGGAAATGAATCTGCCCGTGGCACGGAATATGAAGCTTTCGGAGGCAGCAAGCCTTTCCACACGACCATTCTTCCTTTCACCCGTCTGCAAGGTGGACCGATGGATTATACGCCGGGTGTCTTTGAAATGGATATGAATAAACTGAATCCGAATAGTCACGCTCATGTAAACTCTACATTGGCGCGTCAGTTGGCACTCTACGTCACGATGTACAGCCCTCTGCAAATGGCAGCCGATCTGCCTGAGAACTATGAACGCTTTATGGATGCTTTCCAGTTCATTAAAGATGTGGCTCTGGACTGGGATGACAGCCGATACCTGGAAGCAGAACCGGGACGCTATATCACGGCTGCCCGCAAGGCGAAAGGTACGAATGATTGGTTTATAGGTTGTACCAGCAGTGAGCAGGGACATGCTTCTACTCTGAAACTGGATTTTCTGGATGCTGATAAACAGTATATAGCTACTGTTTATGCGGACGCAAAGGATGCTGATTATAAAACGAATCCGCAGGCTTACGTAATCCGTAAAGGGATTGTTTCTCCTAAAACCGTACTGAAATTGAAAGCGGCTCCGGGTGGTGGTTACGCTATCAGCATTATGGAGGTGAAAGATAAGGCGGAATTGAAAGGATTGAAAAAACTGTCCGGTAATATCTGATAAATGATTAGAGGTGGTGTCAAAAGTAAATTTAGCTATCATTTTGCTCTGTCATGCTGAGCGTAGCCGAAGCATGACAAGAACAATAATCAGACTTTTGACACCACCTCTATTATTCTTATTTTAGATTTTCATTGGTTTGACACCATCGGTTGAGGAATAAAACTTTGTGTTTAGATATAAAAGATTACAAGTCAAATATTTCTCTATTTTCTTTTGTATCAGGATATATATGCCATGAACCAACCTTATTATCTATAATTTTTGCAACCCAGATGGCACAAATATTATTAAGTATCTCATCAGAACAAATCGAGTAGCCTTGCATAATCACGGTAGAACCTCTTGCTACAATATTTTCAAATATATTCCGGTATCCAGGATAAAAATTGAAAAACGGCTCCCATGCCTGAACTATATTGTTATCCTTTCCTTTAATTCGATTATTTGCAGTATCACAAAATACATGATCTTCTGTCATTAGATTTGCCAATCCTTTCAGATCGGCATTTGTAATGCATTCGTTGAATTGCAGAGCAATACTTTTTGGGGATATGGTTATCATTACGATTTTTTATTATTAGCTTCTTTCCTGAATCCCAATTGTTCAATAGGTAGGATAGAGGCAGTATTTCTTGGCAAAGAAAAGCCTTTTACGAGGATATTCCAAACGTATGGAAAAAAAAAAAGGAGTACCGCTGTACTCCAACCTTTGTTAACCTTAAATCTAATACTATGAAAAACACAGTGCAAAGATACGGACATTCTGCGTATTTCCAAATGATTAGGCCAATATAAGTTTTTTTATAACACTAATTAAAAGATAGGCGTTGTTTCTTTACTTTTTTTCAAGGTTTTATTCATTGATACGCTCTTTTATCTTTCCCCAGGCGTGTGTATCGAACAGGCAACTTTCGCGCATGGTGTGATACATTTCTTTGAAGCGGGACATGGGAATAGTGAAACTCAACAGATTGGCTTCAAAGTGGGGACGCACGGACGGATCGAAGAAGCCGAGGAAACAGCGCCTACCATCTTTTTGGTTTTCGAGAACAGTGAGGGTTACAACGGAACTGCAACCGGAACCGAAAGGAGCAGCTACGGTATCGAATGCATTCGTATCATAAAAAGCCCATGTGGTAAGTCCTGACAGGATATCAGGCGTAGCAAGGAACAGCAAACTCTCTACATGATCGAAAGAAGCAAGTTTATCTATCCGGGCAAAATGCAGATAGGCTTTTTCTGTACGTGGTACCTGGATTTGTTTTATGAAATCTGTTACCATTTCAGGAGTCTTTTTGTACTTCTCTTTCAGGGATACGAAGTTAGGTACGTGTATAGGCATTTCCGTGAAACCGGTGTAGAATTTTCCGCCGCCACATCCTATGACGTCGCTGTTCAGGCTGATGGTTTTACCTTCCCTTACCTGTTGCAGGCCCTTGAAGAAGCAACCGCCAATTTTTTCTGTTTCGCTTTCCTGTTTATCGGAGTACCAGAAGGCGATGGGAAGTTCGGCGCGTTCACCAAATGCTTCCCGATAATTAGTCATAAAAGTATGTATATCCATGATAACAGAGTTTTGGTTTGGAAGTAAAGATAACAATTGATTGCCAGATTATTGAGGATTTTACTTATTTTTGCATAGAAAACTATAATTCCATATTGATTATGAAAACACGCATTTCTTGTTTCTTCCTATTTGTTTTTTCTTTGTGCAGATAGTGAAAGGAGAAGATGATACTTTGTGGCAACTTCCGCTTCTGATATAAATATTCCGGAAAGTACGAACATAAAAAAAGGAGTACCGCTGTACTCCAACCTTTGTTAACCTTAAATCTAATACTATGAAAAACACAATGCAAAGATACGTACTTTCGGGATAACTGCAAATTATCCAAATAAAAAAGTATGTTCTATAACATTAATTAAAAATATAAACTTAATCTTATATCTTTGTTAACCTTTAGCCTCCTGATACATAAACCGTTTAATAGATTTTTTGGCTGTCTTTTCAAATTCCTCGAAGTGGATCTTTATCTTTGATATCTGGCAATAAGCCGGTAACTGCTGGTTGAGTTCGTTACGGTTAGCTTCCATCATACGCTCTACATCCGTTTGTTGCAGTCCATTGGCAAATGCATCGTCAAAGTCCGGATAAATCAGTGCTACCAATTTTTCTTTTTGCAACACAATGAGTGACTCGGAAACGTAAGGCATATTATTCAGTTTGCTTTCAATCTCTTCCGGGTAGATGTTTTGTCCGCTGGAAGTGAGCAACATATTCTTGCTGCGCCCGCGAACGGTTACATAACCTTCCGCATCCATTGTACCTAAATCGCCTGTATGCAGCCAGCCATTTACGTCAATGATTTGTGAAGTTGCTTCCAGGTTCTTATAATATCCCAGCATCAGGTTGGTACCCCGACAAATGATTTCTCCTGCTATCTTTTCCGGATCAGACGAATCTATCTTCACTTCCATGCGTGTGGCTGCTTTACCGCATGATGCCAACTTCATGGTTTCCCAGCGGCTGGAACAGATGATCGGGCCACATTCCGTCATACCGTAGGCGATGGTGTAGGGGAAGCTTATCTGTTTGAGGAAGTGTTCTACTTCTGCATTAAACGGGGCTCCACCGATGATAATTTCATCGAAGTTACCACCGAATATTTCCATTGCTTCTTTGCGGGCAAGAGCTCTGATCTTGTCATTGATGATAGGAACATGGAGTAGTAATTTACCAATTTTATTATCTACACGGGGCAGAATATTCTTCTTGATAATCTTTTCTACAATCAGAGGCACACATGAGATGACACGTGGCTTGATTTCAGCGAAAGACTGTGCGATAATTTTAGGAGTCGGCATGCGAGTGAGGAAGTAGATGTGTGCCCCGGCTGAAAAACCGTAAAGGAAATCGTAAGTCATTCCGAATACATGTCCCATAGGAAGCATGGAAACTATGTTATCGCCCGGTTTCACCGGAAGCATCTCATGGCAGTAATTCACGTTGGACCAAAGGCTGCGATAGGGGAGCATAACACCTTTGGAATATCCGGTAGTACCGGAAGTATAGTTAATGATGGCAAGTTCTTCCGGCTCATCCTTCCGGTAACAGATATGTTCGGGGCGGAAGTTTTTAGGATAGCGCTGTCCATATAGAGTATTGCGGTGCTCGAAAGCTTCCATCAATCGTTTGTCGCGACAGACTACAGGGGTGAATTCAGTCATCAGAATAACGCCCAGCAATTGCGGCATGGCGTCTTCATTCAGGTTTTCCCACACCTGGTCTCCCACAAAAAGCAGTCTGGCTTCTGAGTGATTGACGATATTATGTATATTATCCGCTTTAAATTCATGAAGGATAGGTACAATAACAGCTCCATAAGTGATGGATGCCAAGAAAGTAACTGCCCAGTGTGCACTGTTACGACCGCAGACGGCAATTTTATCACCCGGCTGGATACCGGCACTTTCCAGTACAATATGGAATTTTGCAATCTTGCGAGCCACGTCTTTATATTGGAGGGTAGCACCTTTATAGTCAGTCAAGGCGTTTAAGTTCCAGTTCCGAATGATGCTTTGTTCAATGTAATCAATGAAGTGTTGTTCCTGTTTCATCTGTTAAATTTGCACACTTTAGTTAAAACTGCGCAAATATAGAGCTAAATGTGATGGCGTGCAAGTTTATATATTTATTCTTTGGTGGGAGGCGAAAGAAAAAGAAAAAATAACCAATTGTACTTTCTTTTGCCTTGATGCAAAAGAAAGATACCAAAGAAAAAATCAAGGCTGCACTTCCGGGGCTACTCCGAAAGTATTTTCAGCTAAAGGGCAGGAACTCGCTTCGCTCAAACAGCCTGCCCTTCTTAACGCCGAAAATACTTTCTACGCTTAACGCCCCTACAGTGAGGCCGGGAGACCATTCGGCGTGAATGGGGAAATATTACGTGGTTTTGTATCACATAGGTGCTTCACAGTCTTGTGCGCGCAACGCTTTATTGCGCAGCCTTCGGGCATAGGCGTAGGTGCGTCAGGCGGAGATGTTGTCAGGCGCAGGTAAGAGGCGATCTGTCTGAGCGTAGCGAGTTTGAGCCCCGTCTGCGCATGGCAGTATTGGAGTAGCACCGTAGACGTAGCCCGTGCCCTTTCTTTTTGGTATCTTTTTCTTTCGGGCAAACGAAAGAAAAAGTACACACATATTAATCACTACTCTTCTTATCCGAAATCAGTAACAGCTTATCCCCCAAATGTAATTTCAGTGATCCGTTCGGTATCAGGAACTCCGTGCCTCGTTTCACAATCATTACGAGTGCTCCATTAGGCAGAGTGATATCCTTCAGGGTATCGCCTTCTTCCAGCATTTCCGTGGTAACGGTCATATCACTGAGATCGCTGTCTATTTCTTCGGGCAATTCCACTCCGAATTCATTACCGGTCTTCTCTAACGGAGTAGAAAGTTTCAGCATGCGGGCGGCCAAGGAAACGGTAGTACCTTGGATAACGAGAGAAACAATCGTGATAAAGAATACGATATTGAAGATTACATCGGCACCCGGTACTTGCGCTACTACCGGATAAGTGGCGAAGATGATGGGCACTGCTCCACGCAAACCTACCCAGGAAACAAAAAGTCGCGAACGGTTTGTGATCTTCTTGCCGAAAGGCAGCAAACAGAGGAAGACACTGAGTGGGCGACCGATAACAATCATAAATACACCGATAAGTGTTGCCACCAAAGCAATATCGAGTAATTCGTGAGGATTTACCAACAAACCGAGGCAAAGGAACATGATGATTTGGAACAGCCAGGTTAATCCATCCATGAAAGTATAAATCTCTTTGCGATGCATTATCTTGTTGTTACCTACCATAATACCGGCAATGTAAACGGCGAGGTAACCATTTCCTTTCAGAAGATCGGTAATGGCGAAAGTGAAAAATACAAATGCAAGTAGAAGAATGGGATAAAGAGCCTGATTATCAATATTAAGCTTATTCAGCATGAGGATGGCAAGTTTGCCGAGAAGGTATCCGGCAGCTGCACCTACTATGAATTGGATAACGAACGAACTGAAGATACCTCCAATACCCATTCCACCGGATTGTATGAACTGTATCAGCACGATGGTAAGCATGTAAGCCATCGGGTCATTACTACCACTTTCAAGCTCCAGCATGGGGCGAAGATTGTGTTTCAGATTCATTTTCTGCGAACGTAAGATGGCGAACACAGAAGCGGAATCGGTAGATGACATGGTGGAGGCAAGCAGTAGGGATGTAGTGATAGGAAGATAAATATTTGACCAACTCATGCCGGCAATCCACCAGATGAAAAATCCTGTAAAGATGGCAGTTAGCAGTACGCCGATTGTGGAGAGAACAATACCCGGAACAAGAATCGGTTTAATTTCGCTGAATTTAGTATCCATACCGCCGGAAAACAAAATAACGCTAAGAGCAACCATACCAATAAATTGTGCTTCTTTAGCGTTATGAAACTGTAGTCCGAAACCATCGCTACCGAAAATCATGCCGACGACAAGGAATAGTAACAGGGCAGGGACTCCGAATCGATAGCCGGTCTTGCCGACAATAATACTAATGAAAAGTAAGATAGAACCGATTAAAAGAATGTTTTCTGCTGTAAAAATCATAAATTAGGTATTATTTAAGTTGTTTATTCAAGGATTTAGTTATCGCAAAGCGAAGTTACACCTATTTTTAAACAATTGCAAGGGGTAAAATGTTCAGATTCGCTCCGAAAGGAAGAAAAAGAGTGATAAGCGGTAAGGTGATAGAGCGATAAAGTAGCTGCGCTATATATCACAGAGCGTTATCCTGCTATCACCCTACCACATTATCGCACTTTGTTCATATCTGATTCAATGATGAACATAATCCAAATCTTGATTCATATTATTAGTCTATTATTGAATTATTTTTCTCCTATTGGGAAAAAGTTTTTCTCCAGTAGGAGAAAAAATCATTAATACCACTTTGTTTTTTAAACGTTACCTAATTGAATTTTAGTACAAACGTGGTTTCCTTTCCGAGATGCAGGGAAAGGCTGCCACCTGACAGCCGCATAATTTGACGGGAAATGCTCAAACCGATGCCGCTGCCACCTTCTTTTGTGGTGAAGAAAGGAATAAAAATGTGTTCTGCTACTTCAGGAGGAATGGCAGGACCGTTATTGGATACTTCGATGAGTACGGCTTCATTTTCATTGCAATAAGCGTGTAGGGTGATGATGCCTTCCGGAATTCCTGCTGCGTCAATGGCCTGAATGGCATTTTTCAATACGTTGATAAGTACCTGCGAGATAAGGTTTTCATCTGCATAAAGAATAAGATCACCCGGAGTGATGTGGGAGTGGAAGGTGATATGTGAATCAGGATATTGATGCCGTGCCAGTTCCACCATACGATTGATAAAACCTTTGACGTAGAACAAGGAAGGTTCCGGTTTGGGGATACGGGTGAAACGGCGGTAATTTTCCACGAAAGAGAGGAGTCCTTTGCCCGTGGTGCTGATGGTGTGCAGGCCATTGCGGATTTCGTCAGTAGTTTCTTTGTCGGAAGAGATGGATTCACTTTTCGCTTTTAATTCTTCACTTCCCTGTATCAGTGTCAACAATGTGTCGCTCAATGAAGTGATGGGAGTCACAGAATTCATGATTTCATGTGTCAGTACACGGATCAAGCGTATCCAGGAGTCGATTTCCTTTTCATCCAGTTCGTTATTGATATCATTCAGGGCAAGGATGCGAAAATGCTCCTGACGGATGGTTATGTCGGAGACGCGGATGGAGAGATTGACCGTACCGCGTTCGTTGGACAGGCGGGTTTGCAACTTATCTCCGGGACGGCAATGGGCGAAAAGTCCCATAAGGTTTGTATCAATACGGCTAAGTTGGCTGACATGGGTGAAGACTTCCAGCCCTAACAGGCGGAGGGCTTCATTATTTTTCTGGTAAACAGCACCTGCATCGTTCAGTACCAAGATACCGGTATTGATGCAGTCGAGAATGAGTTCGTAATACTTTTCCTGTTGTGCAGTTTCGCTCTTTACATTATATAATATAGAAGCAACGCGGTTCAGGGCTTGGTTTACAATACGGTTGTCCGGAATGTCTTCGTGCTCGGAGAAATGGATGGATGCATCGTTGTTTTCAATGGCATCGAGCAGAAACAGCACCTTCTGTGTATGCCGACGATACAGCTTCCATTGCCAGCGCAGACTCGTCAACAACAGCAAGGAAGAGATGACGATCCATAGAAGGTCTTTATAAATAATGGATACCGTGACGGCTCCCGCCAGCAGGAGAGAGATGACAATGCGGAAAAGGTAGCGGTCGGTGATGTATCGGTAGTAATGTTTCATAATCCGAACTTTTTCATTTTATTATAGAGAGTCTGCCGGGTGATGCCGAGTTGTGCGGCAACAGCGGATAGATTGCCGTTACAGGTATCCAAAGCTTTCTGTATCATTTTCCGTTCCATTTCTTCAAGGGTGGCTGCTTCTGTACCGGCATCGCTTCCGGTGCGTGAGGTTTCGGGACGCTTAGGCAACTGGAACAGTTCCGCCGGCAGTTCGTTGCCATCGCAGATAATGACTGCTTTCTCTATGGCATGCTCCAGTTCGCGGATATTTCCGTACCAGGGGTGTGTTTTCAATTTGGTACAGGCAGCACCGGAAAGCCGTAATAATGCTTTATCATATTGCTTGCAGAAGCGTGTTATAAAGCGTTCGGCAAGAGGAAGAATGTCTTCCGGCCGTTCGCGCAAAGGAGGAATTTCAAGATGGATAGTATTGATGCGGTAAAGCAAGTCTTCACGGAATTCATTGCGTTGTACCATCTCGTTCAGATTGCGGTTGGTGGCACAAATCAAACGGATGTCAACAGCGATAGGCTGGTTGCTGCCTACACGGACAATACTGCGGCGTTGCAATACGGTCAGTAGTTTGGCTTGCAGGTGATAGGGTAAATTGCCGATTTCATCGAGAAACAGTGTGCTATGGTCTGCTGTTTCGAACTTACCGGGACGGTCAGCGTATGCATCTGTGAAAGAGCCTTTTGTATGCCCGAAAAGCTCACTTTCAAAGAGGCTTTCGGTGATGGCTCCCATATCTACGGCAACCATTTCCTTCGTACGGCGGGAAGAAAGTGCATGAATTTCACGTGCCAGCATCTCTTTTCCCGTACCGTTTTCTCCGGTGATAAGGATATTTGCATCGGTTGTGGCGACTTTCTCCACCAGCGAGCGCAATTGCTGCATGATGGGACTTTCTCCCCAATACATGGCAGGGGTTACAGGAGAGGCGATTTTTCCGTTATTTTTATTATGAATGGCTTGGGCTGCATTCAGTAAGGTTTCCACCAGCTTTTGATTATCCCATGGCTTGACAATAAAGTCTGTAGCTCCTTCTTTAATGCCACGCACGGCAAGATCAATATCTCCATAAGCAGTGAAAAGAACCACAGGCAAGGAGGGACGAAGGCGTTTGATCTCCTGTAACCAGAATAATCCTTCGTTTCCCGTATTGATACCTGAGGTAAAATTCATGTCAAGTAACACCACCGATGGATTTTCTTCACGTAACACAGAGGTTAGTGTGACAGGTGAAGGGAGCGTGATGATCTTTTCGAAATGGGGTTTCAACAGCAATTGCACTGCGGTGAGCACACCGCGGTTATCATCAACAATAAGGATATTTCCGGGCTTTTTCATACGAGAGTTTCTTTTGAGGGGTAAAGATAATGCAAATTGAAGGTATAACTTTCATGCTTGCATGAAAAAGTTATGCTGAGATGCAGCTTATCTTCTGTAAAGATAAGGAGGTTCGCGAAAAAAATGAAAGAGACTTGTCATATTTTCTACATACCGGCGTAATACGAATAGCTGACCTTTGCCTACAACATTCGCTGTTTCTTATATTCCCAATTTTGAAGAGGAACTGGTGAAGTTTGTCCACGCACGTAAATGCGATGGTATTATAAATTACTAAAAATTATAAATATAAAGATGAAGGTTCTTTTTATTGTTCAAGGAGAAGGCCGCGGTCATCTGACGCAGGCCATCACGCTGGAAGAAATTCTACGGCGCAACGGTCACGAGGTAGTAGAAGTACTGGTGGGGAAGAGTAACACCCGTCGCCTGCCGGGTTTCTTTAACCGTAATATACAGGCACCTGTGAAACGTTTTCTCAGTCCGAACTTTCTGCCTACGCTTGCCAATAAGCGGGTTAGTATGTCTCGCAGTATCGCATATAATCTGATGCAGGTTCCTGCTTATATGCGTAGCATCTGTTATATTCACCGGCGTATCCATGAAACTGATGCGGACCTCGTAATCAACTTTTATGAGTTACTGACGGGCTTGACTTATCTTTTTTTCCGCCCTTCTGTACCGCAGATCAGTGTCGGCCATCAATATCTTTTCCTGCATCATGACTTTGAGTTTCCCAAAAAGAATCCCGTGAGTCTGCTGATGCTCCGCTTTTTTACACGACTCACGTGTATCGGAGCCAAAAAGAAGCTGGCCCTTTCATTCCGTCCGATGGAGACGGATGAAAAAGCGCACATACGAGTGGTGCCACCTTTATTGCGGCGTGAAGTGCTTTGTTGCGAAACTGTTGCCGGAGAGTATGTACATGGCTATATGGTTAATGCCGGATTTGGAAAAAGTATCTCCCAATGGCATGAGCAGCACCCCGAAGTGCCTTTGCACTTCTTCTGGGACAAACCGGATGAACCGGAAGTATGCAGAATGGATGAAACATTGTCATTTCATCAGTTGGATGACGAAAAATTCCTAAGTTATATGTCAGGTTGCCGGGCGTATGCCACTACGGCAGGTTTTGAATCCGTTTGCGAGGCTATGTATCTGGGTAAGCCTTTGCTGATGGTACCGGCACACATTGAACAGGATTGTAACGCCTATGATGCGGCACGCGGCGGAGCAGGCATTATTTCCGATAATTTTGAGGTAGACCGTTTGTTGGAATTCGCCCGGAGTGAGTATCAACCTGAAGAGAATTTCCGCAGCTGGGTACGCAGTTGTGAGTGGCGGTTGCTGAACTGTATAGAAACGGTGGAAGGAACAGGCTTTATAAATGATTATAAATTGATATATGAATAAGAAAAGTGATATGAAAATAAAGAAGGGGAAAATTAACTTCTCTCTCTCTTTTCTTTTGCTGCCGCATGGGAAGCACTAGTCTTAGGTTCTTCCGTTTGCTCTTTGGTATTTTTTTCAGCTTCCTTTTGTTCCATTTCCCGTCTCAGTCTTTTCAACCTCCACTTATTCCAGAACATAAGCTCTTTCCATCGGTTGAAGTCCTTCTTGAAAATGATGCCAATGCCTTGCGTTGTCAGATTGGTTCTTGTATAATAGCGGTCATTCGTCTCATTGTACGCTTTCAGGCGGATATCTCCGCTACGGTTCACAAGCCATTCTGCTTCAAAGTCACCTACAAAATTCGTATTTGCCATCGGATTGTCGCGGTATCCGAAGTTACCGTTGATAAGCAGACGGTTGTTCAGTAATTGTCCCGATAGCATTCCTTCGAACTCCATATCCGTCCAGCCTTTTTCTCCGGTGCTGAGGTTGGTACCTATATTCCAGTTGTTACTATTAATAATGTTGGAAAGTGCATTGTTTAGTTGTCCTGAAAGGGTCGATGAAAGCACGGAAGTCATCATATTCGAATTTTGCGTGGCATCTACATTTTCGGGTGTATAGAATTTGCCGATACCTAACAGATAGAGGATCTGCATATTCATTTGTTCGTCCGTAGGGATATAGTTGCGGATAAGTGCTTGTACTTCATCTCGTTCATTAGGCACTTCCAGTCCCAACTTAATGTCAGGGGAAGTGAGGTGACCTGTCAGATTCATGGTACAGTTTACCCGGATATTCGTAGGGATTCCATAGCTACTTGCATTGGGTACCAGATCATTCAATGATGCGGAATTCACCATATAGTTTGCTTGGATATCCATGGTGGCATCCAACGGAGGACCGTTGAAACTGATAGTACTTCCGTCTTTTATTGTAAAATCCTTGCGTATCACTTCCTGCAAGCTGAATTTATAAACTCCCTGACTGATGCGGTAACTACCGAACATTTTTACATCATCGCCTTTGTTGTAAAACTCTGTGCGGATATTTCCGGACCCTCGTCCACTGATGTAGTCGCCTGCAATGGGATCCATAACAATCTTCATGGTTGCATTCGGGGTAGCTTCTACAAGCAGATTTAGGCGGATATCGGTATGACTTTCTTCTTCCTGTTGTATTTCTTGTTGTGCCAGCTCATAATCAGAGGTCAAATTGATGGAGTCCAGCACAGCACGACGAGGTGTTTTATCTACATACTTGATGAATTGGGTACTGGCAGCTGAAGATACATTATCCTTTATATAAACAAAATTAGTATTTCGGTCGGTAGTCATAGCTACATCTATATTTACGCCATCTCGCGCATTGCCGGCAATCAGAGCATTGCCTGTTCCATATACCGTACCATAGAAAGGCAAGTCAAGCGATTCTTTTGTATTCATCACCAGCATATTATTTACGTCAAACTGAAAACGATATTCCAGATTCTTGAAGTGCTCATAGTGCAGGTAACCGTTTGCGTGTCCCTGGTTGCCCTGAGGGTCGAAAATGCGGTTATTATGGAAAGTCAGCCCGTTCGGCTCTATGAGAATACTGTCTTTTATGAAGAAAGTGGTGTTCAATACGTCTACTTTCATGGAAGCATCGCCAAGTACGCGTCCTTCCATGGTAAGCCCTTTAAATTTACCATAGAAATGTACGTTGCCACTGGCTCGTCCGTTAAATTCCGGTGTAATACTACTCATGTAGTGTTCAATAAACTTGAGATTGGTGCTGTCCGCTTCAATCTGTAAGTCGAGTGCACTTGTGGGTTTTATGGGATAGATATATCCATATACATGACTTTTGGCTATGTCTTTCTCACGAATATGTGCATCGAGATAAATTCCTTTTACTTCGTGATGCCATTCTCCATGAATATTGGCATCGCCCAATAATCCGTCGTTCAACCCAAGACTTCGGATAAACAGGTCGGTATACATAACGGGAGTTTTTAATACTCCACTGGCATAGGCTGGACCGGTAGCTTCGCCTTTGAAGTTAACCCCAAGGTTGGCTATATCGAATACATATCCTATATTAATATCTTTCAAGTCCAGGCGTACCGTGTCATTGGGTTCTTCTGAAATGACCCCATTGATGCGCAAGTGTCGGTCTTTATGGCTGAAATAGAAATCATTAATATGTATTTTCCCGGAATCTATGACTACTTGTGAGGGGTGTATTTCCCATAGAGTATCATTCAGAATGATATCTGTCTTTTGTACATCTACGACCGTTTTCAAGGGCGAAACTGCCTTACGGGAACGCTTGTTATCTCGTTCTTCGGCTTGTGCACGGAGAAAATGTGCAGTAGCAGCCAGTTTGCCACTATAGGTGACGGAACTGCTGTTACCCCAGTTTAGGGAAGTCTGAATAAGGTCGTCTTTGGCCTGAGCTTCCAATGCAATGTTTATTGCACCTGTCGGCTTGCGGTTATTGAAGCGCAGTCGGGCATGAACTTTGTCACCCGGATTTTCGCATAATAGCATTCCGGATTCAATGAATTTATCTCCATAACGCAGACGTGGAAAATAGCCCTCTACCCGCAAGCGTTGCGCTTTGTCATTGAAATAACCTTTTAGAGTAGAGTGTGTATAGATTTTAATGGGAACATTGAATACGGTGGACAATAAATCCGTATTGAAGATGTTTACATCAAAATGGAAATTATTCTCGCTTTCTATGGGGTTCTTGTCCGGTAATATCAGAGCGGGAATGTATTTCCGCATGATATTCATTACACTGGCAGGCAGGGTACGATAAGAATAATCCCCCTCGATGCTTGCATTCAGGAAATTAGAGGTTACTGTCAGTTGCTTATGAGAACTATCCCTCTGGCTGGCAGCGATTTTCAGGTTATCCAGAAAATACTCCTTATCGGGTGCAGTGAATTGCAGACTGTCGATATTGATTTCTCCATTCATTTCATCAATAGATCCACCTGTGAAGTCGGCTGTTAATTGAACTGAAAGTTCTGTATCCTCATATTTGGGGGTTAGGTGGAGTTCGTGCGGACGCACATTGCGAATGCTGGCGTGAAAGTTGAAAGTCGGTATACGGCTGACGGTATTGATATTACCGTTCAGCAGAATAGAACCATTTTCGTCATCCAATGCTACTTTTCCATTGAAACCGCCTTGTTTGTATTCTCCGTCCAATGTGATATTCTCATAATTATAATCACTATAGTCGATGGAAGCAATCAATCCTTTCATCACAATGGAAGGGTATTGATTTTCATAGTGGCTGCCTTCAACGTCAAGATTGAAAGTTACTTTTCCCAGCTTTTCGTTATCCAGCATATTGCCCAATTCAAGTTCTTCTGTCTTTACGGCGCCCGAATATGCAAAATAACCTTTTTCTTTATCTGAACTTATTTTCAAGTCTGTCTTGATGGAGCCAATGTCTGTGTATATCAAACCATAAGTTACGATGTCCGTGAAATAGCCTGATACTTCTCCATGAAATGAAATGGTGCCCAAACGTTGTAATATAGGAGGAACACCCTCGTAATTCTTACTCAAGTTGCGTACAAAAAAAGCAACCCCTTCCGGATCGGCATATAAATTGGACAGGTTACCAAATACAAATGCATCCTGAGGGCGGGATAGATCCTGTAAAGATACATCTCCTCTCAAACGGAAATGCGGTCCCCCTATGACTGACAGATGGGGACAGTTCAGCTGGTTAATGGTACCGTTTGTTTCTACAGCTATTTGCAGCTTTTCTTTAAAAGGAGAAAATGCGGGAACAAATGCTGCCAAATCACGAAGTACGATATCTGAAGGCAGCATACGGAACGAGAAGTGCACGTCATTAGCAAAATTACCAAAAGCCCCCAGACTGTCATATTCCATACGTATGGTGTCCATGGCAAGTGAAGTATTGGGCAGGTCGATTGCAAAATTCTCGATATTCATCTTCTGATTATTTGCAACAACCTTTAAGCTCAGCCTCTTTAACTCAAATCCGGAATTTCCTTCTTCTATACTTAAACGTTTGATAGCAGCATTTATAGAATCATTTTGAAGTGCTTTTAAGGAGATATTGGCAATAATGTTACGTAGCTGTATGTGCTGTGCATTGAACTTTCCCGGTGTTTCTTCTGCCGACAGCACATTGTAGGACAGCTTGCCGCGCCGTATCAATAAAGAATTGATGCGGATATCCAGATTACTTTCTTTTTTGATGGTATCTTTAGAGGCAAATGCATCAAGTACGAACTGGAAATTGGGTATATCTTCCGGTGTTTTCTTTTCCAGATTGATGTTAAAACCAAATAACTGCACGTTACTGATGGAAACTTTTCCCTTGAATAGGGGCAATATATCGAATTTAGCTGAAAGACGGGATATTTTCAGCATTTCTTTATCGGACTGGTCATTCAATAATAAGTCATCAATTATGATGCGGTTTAGCAGTCCCATATTTATCCGCCCGATGGTCAATTGTGTACCCAGAACATTAGCCAATTCGTTTGCAACCAGCACAGATATTTGTCGCTGAACGTAAGGAATGTTCAACAACAATATAGTCCCGATATACAAACTAAGTATAATACCGAGCACCCAGCGAACTGTCTTTTTTAACTTTCTGATAGGCGGTTTGTTTGAATTAGCCAACAAAAATATGAAATAATACGTTATCAATCCTACTTTTATCATTACTTTTGCAGCGTTTAAACGTAAATAACGATATGAGTACAATAATTTTAGGAATAGAAAGCTCTTGCGACGACACCTCTGCTGCCGTCATCAAAGATGGATATCTGCTATCAAACGTCGTTTCCAGTCAGGCGGTGCATGAAGCCTATGGCGGTGTAGTTCCCGAATTAGCTTCACGTGCACATCAGCAAAACATAGTTCCGGTGGTGCATGAAGCATTGAAACGCGCCGGAGTGACTAAGGAAGAATTGAGTGCAGTGGCGTTCACCAGAGGACCGGGATTGATGGGTTCTTTGTTGGTAGGTGTGTCATTTGCCAAAGGTTTTGCTCGTTCTTTAGGTATTCCTATGATTGATGTTAATCATTTGACAGGTCATGTGTTAGCTCATTTTATTAAAGCAGAAGGTGAAGAGAATGCTCAGCCTGAATTTCCTTTCCTTTGCCTGCTTGTATCGGGAGGAAATTCGCAAATTATCCTGGTAAAGGCATACAATGATATGGAGATTTTAGGGCAGACGATTGATGATGCTGCTGGAGAAGCCATCGACAAGTGTTCGAAGATAATGGGATTGGGGTATCCCGGTGGTCCGATTATTGATAAGTTGGCCCGTCAGGGAAATCCGAAGGCATTTACTTTTAGCAAACCTCATATCCCTGGATTAGATTATAGTTTCAGCGGTTTGAAAACCTCATTCCTGTATTCTTTGCGTGACTGGATAAAGGAAGACCCCGATTTCATCGAACATCATAAGGTCGATTTGGCAGCTTCGCTTGAAGCTACCGTAGTGGATATCCTGATGGATAAGCTCCGTAAGGCTGCTAAAGAACATAAGATAAAGCAAGTAGCCGTGGCTGGTGGTGTTTCTGCTAATAATGGCTTGCGCAATGCCTTTCGTGAACATGCTGAAAAGTATGGGTGGAATATATTTATTCCCAAATTCAGCTATACGACGGATAATGCCGCTATGATTGCGATTACAGGTTATTTCAAATATCAGGATAAAGATTTCTGTTCGATAGATGCACCGGCTTACTCACGTGTAACGTTGCAATAAAAGGAGTTTTAGAGCACTTTTCGGCCTGCACCGTACCTGGTCCGTGTCTGGTCCATACCAACTCCATACCAAGTCCAAGTGTATAGATACGGAGCAAACACGGAGTTGATACGGATTTGGTGATATGGAGAGGAAAAATAGAACAAAATACAGAAATAATATATATATAAGGTATATGAAGCTGGAAGAAAAGATTGGGGAGTTATTAAAATCGAAGAATTTGTCCCTTTCCACCGCAGAAAGTTGTACAGGAGGCAGTATTGCAGCTTTGGTGACTTCAGTTCCAGGGAGCTCGGAATACTTTAACGGAGGGATTGTGGCATATTCTAATGAGGTAAAGATGTCTCTGCTCCATGTCTCTGCTGAAACTTTGGAGAAATATGGAGCTGTCAGTCGGGAGACTGTTATCGAGATGGTAAAAGGTGCGATGAAAGCGTTGAAAACAGATTGCGCTGTCGCTACATCAGGAATTGCAGGCCCCGGAGGGGGAACTGCGGAAAAGCCTGTCGGAACGGTATGGATTGCTGCTGCCTATAAAAATGAAATTGTAACATTCAGACAAGAGGGAGATGATGGAAGGGGTGGAAATGTACAAAAAGCCATTCGAAATGCTCTAATGATGCTCTGTGAGTGCTTAAAATGAAGAAAAAATGCTATCAGACAATGAATTATTTTATGAAAAACTTGTTTGGTATCGATAAAAGTACTTACTTTGCGCTCTGTTTGAAATAAGTATAGATAAAAACTATAAAAATAAGATAGAAATGTCGAAAATTTGTCAAATTACCGGAAAGAAAGCCATGATTGGCAACAATGTTTCACACTCAAAGAGAAGAACTAAGAGAACCTTTGATTTGAACTTGTTTAACAAGAAGTTCTACTATGTAGAGCAAGATTGCTGGATCAGCCTTAGCATTTGTGCTAACGGTCTGCGTAAGTAGAGGAGAATACTGATTATGGCAAAGAAAGCAAAAGGTAACAGAGTACAGGTGATTCTGGAATGCACAGAACACAAAGATAGCGGTATGCCGGGAACTTCTCGTTATATCACTACTAAGAACAGAAAGAATACAACTGAAAGATTGGAATTGAAGAAGTATAATCCGATCCTGAAGAGAGTAACAGTACATAAAGAAATTAAATAATAAGTATAACCCATGGCAAAGAAAACTGTAGCAAGTTTGCACGAAGGTTCTAAAGAAGGTCGTGCTTATACAAAGGTTATCAAGATGGTTAAGTCTCCGAAGACTGGTGCTTACATCTTTGATGAACAAATGGTATTGAACGAAAAAGTACAAGACTTTTTCAAGAAATAAGATAGTCCGTCGAAAGACGTTTGATTATAAAGTCCTCTTATCGTATTCCGGTAAGGGGATTTTTTTTGTACTTTATCCCCGTACTTTCATTACTTTGTTATATCTTTGTAGCATAATGTATTGTACAAAAAAATAGGATATGGGATTTTTTAGTTTTTTCTCAAAGGAAAAGAAGGAAACTTTGGATAAAGGATTATCTAAGACGAAAGAAAGTGTATTCGGAAAGATTGCCCGTGCTGTGGCAGGAAAGTCGAAAGTAGATGATGAAGTGCTTGATAATCTGGAAGAAGTGCTGATTACTTCGGATGTGGGGGTAGAGACGACGTTAAATATAATTCAACGTATAGAAAAGCGTGCCGCATCTGAAAAATATATGAATGCGCAGGAGTTGAATACTATCTTGCGCGATGAAATCGCTGCTTTGTTAACGGAAAATAATTCGGACGATGTAGATGATTTTGAAGCACCGATTGCGAAGAAACCTTACGTAATTATGGTAGTAGGGGTGAATGGCGTTGGCAAAACAACTACTATTGGTAAGTTAGCTTACCAATTCAAGAAAGCAGGTAAAAGCGTTTATTTGGGAGCGGCGGATACTTTCCGTGCAGCAGCTGTGGAACAGTTGGATATCTGGGGTGGACGTGTAGGAGTACCTGTCATAAAACAAAAGATGGGAGCTGATCCGGCTTCCGTGGCCTACGATACATTAAGCTCTGCTGTTGCTAATAATGCTGATGTGGTAATTATTGATACTGCCGGCCGCCTTCACAATAAGGTTGGCTTGATGAATGAGTTGACTAAGATTAAAAATGTAATGAAGAAAGTAGTTCCTGATGCTCCCAATGAAGTACTATTGGTGCTGGATGGTTCTACTGGGCAGAATGCATTTGAGCAGGCTAAGCAATTTACGTTAGCTACGGAAGTAACTGCAATGGCTATCACTAAGTTGGATGGTACGGCGAAAGGCGGAGTTGTTATCGGCATTTCTGATCAGTTTAAGATACCTGTTAAGTATATTGGCTTGGGTGAAGGTATGGAAGATCTACAGGTGTTCCGTAAGAAAGAATTTGTTGACTCGTTGTTTGGGGAGAATGCATGAAACGGAAAACAATTGATATTATAACTTTAGGGTGCTCTAAGAATTTAGTGGATTCGGAGCATTTGATGCGCCAGCTGGAAGAAGCCGGATATCACGTGACTCATGATACGGAAAAGCCTAAAGGAGAGATTGCCGTTATCAATACTTGTGGTTTTATCGGTGATGCTAAAGAAGAGTCCATTAACATGATTTTGGAATTTGCACAGGCAAAAGAAGAAGGAAATCTGGAAAAGTTATATGTAATGGGTTGTCTTTCTGAACGCTATCTGAAAGAATTGGCGATTGAAATTCCGCAGGTGGATAAGTTTTATGGTAAATTTAACTGGGCGGAGTTATTGCAGGATCTGGGTAAAGCTTATCACAAAGAACTTCATATAGAGCGTACTCTCACTACTCCTAAGCACTATGCATACCTGAAAATATCGGAGGGATGCGACCGGAAGTGTTCGTATTGTGCTATTCCGATTATTACAGGACGGCATGTATCGCGACCGGTGGAGGAAATTTTGGATGAAGTCCGTTACCTGGTGAATAAGGGAGTAAAAGAGTTTCAGATAATTGCTCAGGAGTTGACTTACTATGGTGTGGATCTGTATAAGAAGCAAATGCTTCCTGAACTTATAGAACGTATATCTGAAATTCCCGGGGTAGAATGGATTCGTTTACATTATGCTTATCCCGCACATTTTCCTACAGATTTGTTTCGGGTGATGCGTGAGCGTTCTAATGTGTGTAAGTATATGGATATAGCTCTTCAGCATATTAGCAATCCGATGTTGGAAAAAATGCGTCGTCATGTAACTCAGGAAGAAACTTATCAACTGATAGAACAATTCCGCAAAGAAGTGCCTGGTATCCATTTGCGTACGACTTTAATGGTAGGGCATCCCGGAGAAACAGAGGCGGATTTTGAAGAGTTGAAAGAGTTTGTTCGTAAGGTGCGTTTCGATAGAATGGGGGCTTTTGCATATTCGGAAGAAGAAGGTACTTACGCGGCTGCGCATTATGCGGATGAAATACCTCAGGAAGTAAAGCAGGCGCGTTTGGATGAGTTGATGTTCATTCAACAAGGTATTTCTGCCGAATTGAGCGCTGCAAAAGTGGGGCAATCCATGAAAGTTATCATTGATCGTCTGGAAGGGGATTATTATATCGGTCGTACTGAATTTGACTCTCCTGAAGTGGATCCGGAAGTATTGATAGAGTGTGGTGAACAAACATTGCTTATTGGTAACTTTTACCAGGTAGAGATAATAAGTTCCGATGATTTCGACCTTTTTGGACAGGTTATTTAAATAATTTTCCCGAAGAATTTGTGTATATGCGGAAGTTTTGCTAATATAGCACCGAACTTTATAAAAATAGCTGGATTTTGAATAATAAAGAATTTACTTCAGAACTGTCACGAAGATTGGGATATACCATAAAGGATACATCCGAACTTATTGCATCTTTACTGTCGGATATGACACAACAGCTGCAAGAAGGGAATATTGTTTCCGTACAAAGTTTCGGTACTTTTGAGGTAAAGAAGAAAGCGGAGCGTATTACCATCAATCCAACGACAAAGTTGCGTATGTTGGTTCCACCTAAGTTGGTGCTGACCTATAGACCCAGTACGACTCTGAAAGATAAGTTTAAATAATGTCGTCTTCTACTCAAGTAACCCTTCATAAATATGAATGAAAAGCTGAACATACAGAATTTAATAGAAATGCTTGCCGAAAAGCATGGCATGGATAAAACGGATGCTGAGAGCTTCGTAAAAGAATTTTTTCAGTTGATTGAAGAATCATTGGAGAGCGATAAGTATGTGAAGATTAAAGGCTTGGGTACATTTAAGCTGATTGACGTGGATAGTCGTGAAAGCGTAAATATAAACACGGGTGAACGTTTTGAAATACAAGGACATACAAAGGTTTCATTTACTCCGGAGCCAACTTTAAAAGATTTGATAAACAAACCTTTTTCGCATTTTGAAACTGTGGTATTGAATGATGAAACAGTGTTAGAAGATACACCGGTGGAGGATAATTCTGAGGAAGAGGAAAAAGATGAAAATTTTGTAGAGCCTGAAAGTTCTACAGTTGTTGTAGAATCACAGGTTGTTGTTCAGGAGACGGCTAAAGGAAATATAGAAGAGTCGATAGAAGAGGCTGTTGAGATTACAGAGGAATCCATAGAAAGTATAGAGGAAGTGGCTGAAGTAATTGAAGAGAAAACTGAAATTGCTGAAGAAAAATTGATGGAGACGGCTGAAGAAGAAGTGATTCAGACTGTTGAGGAAACCGTAGAGGATATAAAAGAAGAACCAGTTTCGGAAGAAACGCCTTCTGTTTATCAGGCTGAATCGGCTCTTCCGTCCGAGGAAGAAGATTTAGTGCCTACTTATGAGGTTCCTGAGCCTCCATCACCTCCTGTGAATAAAGCAGGCAGTTCCACCATGAAGTTTTTTATCGGAATTGTAGTGCTTGTAGTATTATTGTGTGTAGGTGCTGTTACTTTTATGTATTATCCGGATTTACTGGATAGGATGTCTACGCCATCAACAGAGAAAGTTGCTGATGAAAAGGTGGAGAAGCCGGCCGTTCCGGTCGCTCTGACGGATAGTATTGTTCGAAAAGATACCACAACTGTGGTTGCGAAGAAAGATACTGTGGCAGAAGTTGTTACTCCTAAAGTTGTTGAAGAGCCGAAACCGGTTGCAAAACAGGGGACTCCTGCTACTGCTCCTAAAAAAGAGACAAAGAAAGCTGCTGCAACTCCTTTTGAGCCAGACTCTGTAAATTATAAGATTGTAGGAACGAAAGCTACTCATTCTATCCAGGAAGGAGAAACTCTGACAAAGGTTGCACTTCGCTTTTACGGGACTAAGGCCCTGTGGCCCTATATTGTGAAGTATAATTCGGGTGTTATAAAGAATCCCGATCATGTGCCGTATGGTACTGTAATCAAGATACCGGAGCTTGAAAAGAAATAAAAGAAAATATTGCACCCCTGCAAGTTGATAATACTTCACTTGCAGGGGTGATTTGCTATTTATTCCTGTCTGCGAATTTGAAATTCTTTTCAGAAACTATTGTTAACTACTAAACTCTATGAAAGTAGTTTAATCTAATTGTTTTTTAATAAAAATTAGTTGGTATGGTTAATTTATTCCTGTACTTTTGGGAGCGAAAAAAATAATTACCAGTAGCATACTGGAGAAATCAATGGAATTTAAACAATAAAAATAATAGTATTTATGGCTGAAACAATTGATATCCGCGAACTGAACGAGCGGATTGAAAGACAAAGTTCTTTTGTTACCAACCTTACTGCTGGTATGGACCAGATCATCGTAGGACAAAAACATCTGGTAGAGTCATTGTTAATCGGTTTGCTGTCTGATGGACACGTATTATTAGAAGGTGTGCCCGGTTTGGCAAAGACATTGGCGATTAAGACGCTTGCCTCATTGATCGATGCACAATACAGTCGTGTACAGTTTACTCCCGATTTGCTGCCTGCTGACGTTATCGGTACAATGGTTTACAGTCAGAAAGACGAAACGTTCCAAGTAAAGAAAGGACCTGTTTTTGCCAACTTCGTTTTGGCAGATGAAATTAACCGTGCTCCGGCTAAGGTACAGAGTGCTTTGCTGGAAGCGATGCAGGAACGTCAGGTAACTATTGGTACGGAAACATTCCCGTTGCCCGAACCTTTCCTTGTACTTGCTACACAGAATCCTATTGAGCAGGAAGGTACTTATCCGCTGCCTGAAGCACAGGTGGACCGTTTCATGCTGAAAGTGGTTATCGACTATCCGAAGATAGAAGAAGAAAAAATGATTATCCGCCAGAATATCAATGGCGATAAATTCAATGTGAAGCCTATTCTGAAAGCTCAGGAGATTATTGAAGCACGTAAAGTTGTTCGTCAGGTATATCTGGATGAGAAGATTGAACGCTACATTGTTGATATTGTATTTGCTACCCGTTATCCGGAGAAATATGATCTGAAGGAACTGAAAGATATGATTGGTTTCGGTGGTTCTCCCCGTGCCTCTATCAATCTGGCATTAGCTGCCCGTACTTATGCTTTCATCAAACGTCGTGGTTATGTGATTCCTGAAGATGTTCGTGCCGTGGCTCATGACGTATTGCGTCATCGTATCGGATTGACTTATGAAGCAGAGGCCAGCAACCTGACTTCTGACGAGATCATCAGCAAAATACTGAATAAGGTTGAAGTACCTTAATTAAGTAAGCATTTTTAAAAAGGTCTTCCGAGACCTGTTAATAAATGGTGTGAACGTTTTTAAAGAATCTTGCCAACGTTTTTAAAGAACGTTGCCGGTATTTATTAACGGAATTATTTAACGATATAGATGGAAACAAGTGAACTGTTAAAAAAAGTCCGTCAGATTGAAATCAAGACGCGCGGATTATCCAACAATATCTTTGCTGGCCAGTATCATTCGGCCTTCAAGGGTAGGGGTATGGCATTTTCCGAGGTACGCGAATATCAGTTTGGCGATGACATACGCGACATTGACTGGAACGTGACCGCTCGCTTCAATAAGCCTTACGTGAAGGTGTTCGAAGAAGAGCGCGAGCTGACCGTTATGTTGCTGGTGGATGTTTCCGGTAGTTTGGAATTCGGTACGGTGAAGCAGATGAAAAAGGATATGGTGACGGAAATAGCTGCAACGTTGGCTTTTTCGGCTATACAAAACAACGATAAAATCGGGGTTATCTTTTTCTCTGACCGGATAGAGAAATTCATTCCGCCTAAGAAAGGGCGTAAGCATATCTTATATATTATTCGCGAACTGATTGACTTTAAAGCGGAGAGTCGAAGGACTGATATCCGGCTCGGACTGGAATATCTGACAAACGTGATGAAGCGTCGTTGTACAGCCTTCCTGTTATCCGATTTCATCGATCAGGGGAACTTTAAGAATGCAATGACTATCGCCAACCGGAAACATGATATGGTGGCTATCCAGGTGTATGACCGCAGGGTAGAGGAACTGCCGGCTATCGGTTTGATGAAAATAAAGGATGCTGAGACCGGACATGAGCAGTGGATTGATACTTCGTCGCGTGCTGTTCGTCGTGCTCATCACGACTGGTGGGTGAATAAACAGGTGGAACTGAACGAAACATTCACTAAAAGTAATGTCGATAATGTGTCGGTACGCACCGATCAGGACTATGTCAAAGCATTGATGAATTTGTTTGCGAAACGAAATTAATCGGAAAAATGAAAAGATATCTATTTCTGATAACCCTATTGGGGATGTTGACTGGCAAGGCAGTGGCTCAGTCGGTAACAGTAGATGCTACCATTGATTCTCTGCAAATTTATATCGGTGACCAGGCGAAGATTAAACTTCAGGTAGCCTTGGATGCCGATAAACGGGCTATTTTCCCTGTTTATACGGATACACTGGTAAGTGGTGTGGAGATTATAGATGTTGCAAAGCCGGATACGCAGTATATAAATGATGATAAACGAATGCTGATTACGCAGGAGTATACTGTTACATCATTCGACTCGGCATTGTATTATCTGCCACCGATGGAAGTATTGGTGGATAATAAGGCATATCGTTCGAAGGCATTGGCACTGAAGGTATATTCGATGAATGTGCCATTGGATCCAGAGAATCCGGAACAGTTTTTTGGTCCGAAGACAGTAATGCAACCTCCTTTTGTGTGGGAAGATTGGTATGGGATTATCACCTGTGGCATATTGCTTATTCCGATTGCATTATTACTTATCTATCTGATCATGCGTATCTGTGACAATAAACCTATCATCCGTAAGGTAAAGGTTGAACCGAAGTTACCTCCGCATCAGATGGCGATGAAAGAAATAGAGCGTATCAAAGGGGAAAAAGTATGGCAAAAGGGACAGCCGAAGGAGTATTACACGGAATTGACAGATATTTTGCGTATGTATATTAAAGAGCGTTTTGGTTTCAATGCTTTGGAAATGACCTCTTCGGAGATTATAGAAAAGCTGCTTGAAATGCAAGATAAAGAAGCTATTGCAGATTTACGTTCTCTTTTTGAGACTGCCGATTTGGTGAAGTTCGCTAAACATAATCCGTTGATGAACGAAAATGATGCGAATCTGATCAATGCCATTGAATTTATCAATGAAACCAAGGAGAAAGAAGTGGAGAATGCAAAACCGCAACCCACTGAAATTACCATCATTGAGAAACGTTCATTGCGTACTAAAATATTGCTGGGCATAGGCATCGTAGTATTGTCGGTTGCCTTGATTGGTTCGTTCGTTTATATTGGAATGCAGTTATACAATTATTTTGCGTAGTAGTAGAATTTAAGGGTAACTCCAATCTTAAATAGTAAATTGTTAAATAGTAAATACAATGGTTTTTGCCAATATTGAATATTTGTTTTTGCTGCTGTTGCTTATACCTTATATAGTATGGTATATCATGAGGCGGAGGAATAATGAAGCTACACTTCAGATTTCGGATGCTCGTGTATATGCTCATACGCCGAAGAGTTATAAGAACTATTTGTTGCATGTGCCTTTTATGTTACGGATTATTGCTTTGGCATTGATTATCGTAGTGTTGGCGCGTCCTCAAACTACTAATAGCTGGCAAAACAGTGAAATTGAAGGTATAGATATTATGATGGCCATCGACGTATCTACCAGTATGCTGGCAGAGGATTTGAAACCGAATCGTCTGGAAGCTGCTAAAGATGTGGCTGCGGAGTTTATTAATGGTCGGCCCAATGATAATATCGGTATAACTTTATTTGCCGGTGAAAGTTTTACGCAATGTCCGTTGACGGTGGATCATGCAGTGCTTCTGAATCTGTTTCAAGGCATTAAGTGTGGTATTATTGAAGATGGAACAGCAGTCGGTATGGGTATTGCTAATGCCGTTACCCGCTTGAAAGACAGTAAAGCGAAGTCTAAAGTAATCATTCTGTTGACGGATGGTACAAATAATAAAGGAGATATATCTCCGCTGACTGCGGCAGAAATAGCTAAGAGTTTTGGTATTCGTGTTTATACTATTGGTGTAGGTACGAACGGAATGGCTCCGTATCCTTATCCGGTGGGTAACACTGTGCAGTATGTCAATATGCCGGTGGAGATTGATGAAAAGACACTGACGCAGATTGCGGCTACCACAGAAGGTAATTATTTCCGTGCCACCAGTAATTCTAAGCTGAAAGAGGTATATGAGGAGATTGATAAGTTGGAGAAAACCAAGTTGAATGTGAAGGAATACAGCAAGCGCCAGGAAGAATACCGTTGGTTTGCTTTGGCGGCATTCTTGTGCGTGTTACTTGAAGTATTGCTTCGTAATTCTATCTTGAAGAAGATACCTTAAAACAATGCATTAATTGTAAATTACTAAATTGTACATAGAAAGATGTTTCGATTTGAAGAACCTACATATTTATACCTGTTGCTCCTGTTGCCTTTCTTGGCGGCTTTCTACCTGTACTCCAATTATCGGAGACGGAAAGCGATCCGCAAGTTTGGCGACCCGGTGCTAATGGCACAGTTGATGCCGGATGTATCTAAATATCGTCCGGATGTGAAGTTTTGGCTGGTGTTTGCTGCAATCGGACTGTTTGCTGTATTGCTGGCACGTCCGCAGTTTGGCTCTAAGTTGGAGACTGTGAAGCGTCAGGGAGTAGAGGTAATGATTGCGTTGGATATTTCTAACTCTATGTTGGCACAAGATGTACAACCCAGTCGTCTGGAGAAGGCCAAGAGACTGGTAGCACAATTGGTTGACAAGATGGAGAATGATAAGGTAGGTATGATTGTGTTTGCCGGTGATGCCTTTACACAGTTGCCTATTACAAGCGATTATATTTCTGCCAAGATGTTTTTGGAATCTATTAATCCGTCGTTGATATCCAAGCAGGGTACGGCTATCGGTGCAGCTATTAATCTGGCTACCCGCAGTTTTACACCCCAGGAAGGAGTAGGGCGTGCCGTCATCGTTATTACTGACGGTGAAAACCATGAAGGCGGAGCTGTGGAAGCTGCCAAGGCTGCTGCAGAAAAAGGTATTCAAGTCAGTGTTCTGGGTGTGGGTATGCCTGATGGTGCACCTATCCCCGTAGAAGGAACCAATGACTTCCGCCGTGACCGTGATGGAAACGTGGTTGTAACCCGCTTGAATGAGCAGATGTGTCAGGAAATAGCTCAGGCAGGAGATGGGATTTATGTGCGTGTAGACAACTCAAATGCTGCACAAAAGGTGATTGCTCAGGAGATTAATAAAATGGCGAAAGCGGATGTAGAAACACAGGTTTATACAGAGTTCAACGAACAATTCCAGGCTGTTGCATGGATTATATTGTTACTGTTGTTGGCTGAAATGCTGATTTTGGAACGTAAAAACCCGTTATTCCGTAATATCCATCTGTTTAAAAAGGAAGAAAGGTATGATGATGAGAAATAGAACTATCGGAATTATCTTGCTGCTACTGACGGCTATTTCAGTTTCTGCACAGAAAGCGGAACGCGACTATATTCGTAAGGGAAACCGTGCTTATAAAGATAGTACGTATGTAAATGCTGAAGTGAATTATCGGAAGGCTATTGATGTGAATCCGAAGTCGGCGATATCCATGTATAATCTGGGTAATACGCTTATGCAACAGAATAAGTTGCAGGAGGCTATGGAGCAGTTTGTTGCTGCCACTAAAATGGAGAAAGATAAGGGTAATCTTGCTCAAATCTATCATAATATGGGAGTAATATTCCACTCCGGTAAGGATTATGCCAAAGCTGTGGAAGCATACAAAGAGTCACTACGTAATAATCCGAAAGATAACGAGACGCGTTATAACTTGGCTTTGGCTCAGAAAATGTTGAAAGATCAGGAACAGAATCAGCAGAATCAAGACCAAAACCAAGATCAGAATCAGGACAAAAAGGAGCAGGAAAAAGAACAAGATAAAGACAAACAAGACCAAAATCAACAAGATCAGCAGAACCAGGATCAACAGCAGCAACCTCCTCAGCCACAAGAAAATCAGATGTCAAAGGAAAATGCTGAACAGCTTTTGAAGTCGGTGATGCAGGATGAGAAAGATGTACAGGATAAGGTGAAGAAACAGCAAGTTATCCAGGGTGGTCGTTTGGAAAAGGATTGGTAAATAATAAAAAATACGATAATATATGAGAAAATTAATTTTCTTATGGATAGCACTGGTAGTAGTCAGTCTGCAAGCTTTGGCTAATGACAAGGTGTCATTTACCGCATCAGCTCCTGATGCGGTAGCGGTGGGTGACCAGTTCAGACTGGCATATACAGTGACTACACAGAAGGTGAGAGATTTCCGTGCTCCCTCTATTAAGGGATTTGACGTACTGATGGGACCCAGTCGCTCTCAGCAAAGTAGTATGCAAATAGTTAATGGGGTATCGACCTCAACCAGCAGTATTACTTTCACTTATATACTGATGGCTACTGCTGAAGGTAGTTTCACAATTCCAGGAGCTACAATTACAGCAGATGGTAATCAGATGGTTTCTAATTCTGTGCAAATCAAGGTTCTGCCAGCAGATCAGGTCGGAGCAGCTTCTTCAGGCGGAGGTAATAGTAGCCAGCAGGGCAATACCAGCCGTGCTTCTTCAGGAACTTCTGTTTCCAATCAGGACCTCTTTATTTTGCCTACTATTAGTAAGACCAATGTGTATGAACAAGAAGCATTTTTGCTGACTTATAAAATTTACACTCTGGTTGACCTTCGCGGTTTTGACAATGTAAAACTTCCTGATTTTAAGGGATTTCATTCACAAGAAGTAGAACTTCCGGGTGATAGAAAATGGAGCTTGGAACATTATAAAGGGCGGAATTATCAAACTACCGTTTATCGGCAATTTGTGCTGTTTCCGCAGCAGTCTGGTAATTTGACTATTGATCCGGCACGTTTTGATGCTTCTATTGCTAAAGCTACTCAAGTATCTGATCCATTTGAAGCTTTCTTTAATGGTGGCAGTAACTACATTGAAGTCAAAAAGACATTGATGACACCGAAACTAACTGTAGATGTAAAACCCTTACCAGGCGATAAACCTGCTGATTTTTCCGGTGGAGTGGGAGAGTTTAGCATTTCTTCTTCCATTAATAGTACTAATGTAAAGACAAACGATGCTGTAACTATTAAACTTGTCATTTCCGGTACAGGCAATTTGAAGTTAATAGGTGATCCTGAGGTGAAATTCCCGGATGACTTCGAGGTATATGACCCTAAAGTTGATAATAAATTCAGGCTGACAAGTGCAGGGCTTTCGGGTAGTAAGGTTATTGAATATCTGGCTATTCCACGCAATGCCGGAACATTTAAAATACCAGCGGTGAAATTCAGCTATTTTGATATCAAATCCCGTACTTATAAGATATTGACTACCGAAGAGTATGAATTGCATGTAGAGAAAGGTGAAGGAAATGCAGCGCAAACTATTGCTAACTTTACGAATAAAGAGGATTTGAAAGTCTTGAATGAGGATATTCGCTTCATCAAGCAAAATGATGTGACGCTTTCTCAAAAGGGAGACTTTTTCTTTGACTCTATGTTATATTGGTTGCTCTATTTAGTACCTGGCGTTGCGTTTATCATTTTCTTTATCATTTACCGTAAGCAGATAGCTGCTAATGCTAATGTTGCGAAAATGCGTACGAAAAAGGCAAATAAGGTTGCTGTTAAACGTATGAAGTTAGCTGGTAAATTGTTGGCTGAGAATAAAAAAGATGTTTTCTATGACGAAGTCTTGAAGGCTCTTTGGGGATATATAAGCGATAAATTGAATATTCCGGTTTCTCGACTTTCAAAAGATAATATTGAAGAGAAACTTCGTAAATATGGAGTGGAGGATGCTTTGATTAAAGAATTCTTGGCTGCATTGAATGATTGTGAGTTTGCCCGTTTTGCTCCTGGTGATGATAATCAGGCTATGGATAAAGTCTATTCGGCTTCATTAGCAGTAATAAGTAAAATGGAGAATTCGATTAAACATTAATTAGGAGGTTATATGATGAAAAAAATACTGTTTTTTACTTTTGTTGGTCTGTTAATGGCATTGACCTCTTCTGGACAGACTGCATCGGATACATTACAACAAGCGAATGATTCGGTAACAATAGGTTCACACACTGAATTTTCAGCTGCTGCGCAAGAGAATAGTGTGACAAAAGCAGAAGGAGATAGCGCATATGTGAAGAATGATTATGCCTCTGCTATTCAGATATATGAAGCTCTGCTGAAAGAAGGAGAAGCGGCCGAGGTATACTATAACTTAGGAAATAGCTACTATAAGACTGGTGATATAGCAAAAGCCATTTTAAATTATGAGCGTGCACTTTTAATACAGCCAGGCAATGCTGATATTCGGGCTAATTTAGAGATTGCTCGTGCAAAAACGATTGATAAAGTGATCCCTGTACCCGAGGTTTTCTTTGTATCTTGGACGAAATCATTGATTAATTGTTTGAGTGTGGATGCTTGGGCAAAGGTAGGCGTCGTTTGTTTCTTTTTGTTGCTTGCATCTCTTTATTTCTTCTTCTTTTCCAAGCAAATTGTGTGGAAGAAAATCGGATTTATTGCAGGGATAGTATTTCTGGTGTTAGTTTTATTAGCGAATGTCTTTGCTTTTCAACAAAAAAATGAGCTATTGAATCGTAACAATGCTATCGTACTAACTCCAAGTGTAACAGTACGTAGTACTCCGAGTGAAAGTGGCACCAGTTTGTTCATATTGCATGAGGGACGGAAGGTTGAAATTAAAGATAACTCCATGCGTGAATGGAAAGAAATCCGCTTAGAGGATGGTAAAGTAGGATGGGTACCTGCGTCATCTGTTGAAGTTATCTGATAGATATAATTCTTTCATAATAAGATAGTTAATAATAGAAAGAAGCCTGTTGAAAGGGAAAATACAAATCTCCTTTTGACAGGCTTCTTTATTTTTGTAAAAAAGACACCGAAATAGTTTGTTTTATCTTTTTTTTTCCTTAAGTTTATAGCGTGATAAGTGAAACTCACAGAGTTATTAACCATTAAATTTATAAATATGAGAACAATAACATTTAATGAACTTCGCAGAATTAAAGATTCATTACCTACTGGTAGTATGCATAGAATAGCCGATGAGCTCGGATTGAACGTCGATACAGTTAGAAATTTTTTTGGCGGTCACAATTTTAAGGAGGGTAAGAGTGTTGGGATACATTTAGAGCCTGGTCCGGATGGTGGTTTGGTTATGTTGGATGATACTACCGTCCTTGATAGAGCTCTAAAAATTCTAGATGAGATGAATGCCAGTGCTGAGCCTGTTCGAGCTTAAGAAAAGAAAGTTATAAATGAATCCCAATTGATAGACAAACAATTGGGATTTCTTATTTGTTTATAAAGTAAAAACAGTTGATTATGGAAGACAAGTTAGTAACCTTAGCTATTCTGACTTATGCAAAAGCTCAGATATTGAAGAATGTGCTTGAAAATGAAGGTATTGAAACCTATATTCATAATGTAAATCAAATACAACCTGTAGTGTCTTCAGGTGTGCGCTTACGTATAAAAGAAAGCGATCTACCGCGTGCATTGAAGATAACTGAGAGCTCTGCTTGGCTTTCTGAAGAGGTAGTGGGAGGGAAGTCACCCAAAGTAGAAAAGGAGAGTAATAAGGTCTTAATTCCTGTAGACTTTTCTAATTATTCAATGAAGGCATGTGAGTTTGGTTTTAATTTCGCTCAGAATATGGGAGCAGAAGTTGTGTTGCTTCATGTTTATTTTACACCAATCTATACCACGTCATTACCTTATGGAGACGTTTTTAATTATCAGCTAACAGACGATGAAAATGTAAAAAACATATTACAAAAAGTTCATGCAGACTTAAATACTTTATCTGACAAGGTAAAAGCAAAAGTAACTTCAGGAGAGTTTCCGAATGTAAAATATAATTGTGTGTTGCGTGAAGGTATTCCAGAAGAGGAAATTCTTCGTTATTCGAAGGAATATCGGCCACGTATTGTTATTATGGGGACTCGTGGTAAAAATCAGAAAGATATAGATTTAATTGGTAGTGTAACTGCTGAGGTCATTGAGCGAAGCCGTGTACCAGTTTTAGCCATTCCCGAGAATACTCCATTTAAACAGTTGGCAGAAGCTAAACGTATTGCATTTATCACCAATTTTGATCAACGGGATTTAATTGCATTCGATTCTTTGATTGCTGCTTTAAAGCCATTTCATTTCTCTGTATCTTTGATTCATCTGTCAGATGTTAAGGACACTTGGAATGAAATTAAATTAGGTGGTATTAAGGAATATTTTCAAAAACAGTATCCGGACCTGGAAATTCATTATGATGTTGTGATGAATGATGATTTCTTGAACAGCTTAGATAATTACATAAAAACTAATCATATTGATATAATTACGTTGACTACTTATAAACGCAATATATTCTCTCGCTTATTTAATCCAGGTATTGCTCGGAAGATGATTTTTCATTCCGATACACCGCTGTTAGTTATTTATGGACGCCCAAGCTAAAGTAAATAGCGCGAGCATTTCAAATTAATAATCAGTATTATGTTTAATATATAATACTAATATTCATTGGACCAGATTATTATACTTCCCTATTATAAAAATTTAGTATTTAGTAAGAAGCTCCTAAAAAATAAAAAGCCTAATCAACATCGTTGATTAGGCTTTTTATTAAAAACTATTGATGTGTTTATTGAACCATTTTTTCGATTTCTTCGAATTCAGGTCCCATATCCAAATTGTAGTATACCCGGTATAAACCATTCAACCATAAATCTTTTTGGTCAGGCTTCAATGCTCTTGCTTTTTCATAGCAAGGTTTTGCTTTTTCATAGAAAGCTTTCAAAGTTGCCTGATCTTCTTTATACTTAGGATCATTTACATCTGCTGTTGCTTTCTCTGAGAAGTCTTGTGCTTGCAGACAGTAGATTAAACCTAAATTAGAAAATGCTTCTGCGTAGTTAGGATCTATTTCTGTTGTCTTAGTATAATACTTGATAGCATTATTAAGTGCATCTGCAGCTTCTTGCTCTTTCTTTTCATTTTTCAAGTTAGTGTACATATTGTGATAAAGATATCCTTTTACATACAGATAGAATGTATTATTAGGATCTTTAGCCAACATATCATCAGCAAACTGCATAGCTTCATCGTATTTATTATTATTGCTATAATAATCAATCAAATGACCGAAGAAGAATGAATGTTGAGGGTATTTCTGCAAACCTTCTTTTAAAGAAGCAACCCACTTAATAGTATCACCTTGTGCTTTTAAAGCTGTAGAGATGAATTCCATTGCATACTGACCTACTTCCTTATCATTCTGTGCATAAGGAGCATATTTCAGAACGCTAGGGTAATCTTCCATCTTAGCCGCTGCCAAACTTGCATAATATGCAATCTGTGGTAAAATAGTATCTGTTTGCAGGAAATTTTCCTTTTCAAACATAGGATTCTGAGCTATTTCAATGTAAGTTCCAAAGAAATCTAATGCTTCTTTGTTCTTCTCCAAATTATAGTATTGAATACCTCCATTGATCAAGTTAGGACGCTCTGCTATAATTGCAGCAGCGTTAGCCTTTCTGTACTTGTTCTTAATCTTTCCCTTTTCATTTGGAACTTGTGCCAGTTCATCACATTTGAGGTAGTACTTACACATGTTTAATGCACTGTTGTATACCTTAAGAGTATCATAAGGTTTTCTCAAAAATGCGTCTTTCATTTCCTCCTCATTAATCCTTTTTTGAATAAAACCGGCTACATCCCAAGTGTCGGCATTATCCTTTGTTTCAGGATTAGTCAAGGCTTGATTGATGAGCTGTTCGGCCTTATTAAAGTTCGGCTTTACTTCATTCGCAATGCTTTTAGCTTCTTTCACAGTCTTTTCTTGAGCGAAAGTGAAGCCTGCAGCGAGCAATAAAATCACTGAAAATAATACTCTTTTCATGATAGTTGTAAAATTAAAATTAATATTATGTCTATTCTTCATCTTTATTATTGACTTCATTATCAGAGTTATAGTCTTTCTCCTCTCCTTCTACTTCATTTATAGTAGGCGGAATTGGAGAATTTTCATCATCAACAGGAATTTCATCTTCCATACTTTCTGATGTAACCTTACATACTGAACCGATCTCATCGTTTCTCTTTTCAAGATTGATCAGACGAACACCTTGGGTAGCACGACCCATAATACGGACATCAGCAACTTTCAGACGAATGGTGATACCAGATTTATTGATAATCATCAAGTCATTATCATCTGTTACAGACTTAATTGTTACCAATTTACCTGTTTTATCGGTGATATTCATCGTCTTAACACCCTTACCGCCACGATTAGTCTTACGGTAGTCTTCGATATCAGAACGTTTGCCATAGCCTTGTTCAGAAACTACCATAATGGTTTCTGCTTCAGGATCTTTGATGCAAATCATTCCAACGACTTCATCTTGCCCGTCTTCGTCAAGCGTCATACCACGCACACCGGTTGCAGTACGTCCCATAACGCGTACAGCACTTTCGTGGAAGCGAATAGCACGTCCATTACGATTGGCAATGATAATTTCGTTGTCACCGTTAGTCATACGTACTTCGATAACGCGGTCGTCCTCACGGATAGTAATAGCGTTTACACCATTCTGGCGAGGGCGGGAATACTGTTCAAGTAATGTTTTCTTAATAACACCATTCTTGGTACAGAATAAGACATAATGACTGTTGATGAAGTCTGTGTCAGAAAGGTTCTTCACACGCAGATATGCATTTACAGCATCGTCTGAATCAATATTCAGCAAGTTTTGGATGGCACGTCCCTTGGAATTCTTGGTACCTTCGGGGATTTCATATACTTTGAGCCAATAGCACTTACCCTTTTGAGTAAAGAACATCATGGTATTGTGCATGGTTGCCGGATATATGTGTTCAATGAAGTCTGCATCGCGGGTATCTGTACCCTTAGAGCCTACTCCACCACGGTTTTGAGCACGGAACTCACTCAACGGAGTACGTTTAATATAGCCCATATGAGAAATGGTGATAATCATTTCGTCATCTGCATAGAAATCTTCCGGATTGAATTCTTCGGATGAATAAACAATCTCAGAACGACGTTCATCTCCGTATTTTGCTTTTACTTCAATTAATTCATCAGTAATAACTTTGCGGCAAAGTTCGTCATTTGAAAGAATTTCTTCGTAATAAGCTATCAGTTTCATTACTTCTTCATATTCAGCGTGGAGCTGATCTTGCATCAGTCCGGTTAATTGACGCAAACGCATTTCTACGATAGCACGAGACTGAATTTCAGTTAATTGGAAGCGTTCCATCAAGCCAGCAATGGCATCATTAGGTGTCTTTGCAGCACGGATGATGCGGATTACTTCATCGATATTATCTGATGCTATGATTAAGCCTTCCAATATATGAGCACGTTCTTTAGCCTTGCGCAAGTCATATTGAGTACGACGGATAACTACCTCATGGCGATGTTCTACGAAGTACTTAATCATGTCTTTCAGATTCAGCAAACGAGGACGCCCGTGTACCAATGCTACGTTGTTCACACTAAAAGAAGTCTGTAATAACGTCATCTTATAGAGCTTATTCAAGACTACGCTGGCGTTGGCATCACGTTTGATATCAATCACGATACGCATACCTTCACGGTCAGACTCATCATTGGCATTGGAAATACCTTCTATTTTCTTATCATTGGCTAAATCAGCGATATTCTTGATCAGTTCCGCCTTATTGACACCATACGGGATTTCCGTGATAACAATTTTGTCATGTGTAGAACTGGTTTCAATTTCTGCTCTTGCACGCATGATAACGCGACCGCGGCCTGTAAGATATGCCTCGCGTACGCCACTCATACCATATATATATCCTCCTGTTGGAAAATCGGGAGCTTTCACATAGTTCATCAACTCCTCTATCTCGATATCGTTGTTCTCGATGTATGCGATGCAAGCATCAATAACCTCTGAAAGGTTGTGTGTCGGCATATTGGTTGCCATACCTACAGCAATACCAGATGCACCGTTTACCAAAAGGTTTGGAATACGGGTAGGCATAACGGTAGGCTCCTGCAAAGAATCGTCAAAGTTGTTCTGCATATCAACGGTTTCTTTGTCAAGGTCTTGCATCATATCTTCACCAATCTTGCGCAAGCGACACTCGGTGTAACGCATAGCTGCTGCGCTATCGCCGTCTACCGAACCATAGTTACCCTGGCCATCTACCACCATATGACTTCATTTCCTCCTCGATGTTAATCTTTATAATTCTGTCTTGTTCAAGCATTTAAAAAGATTATTAATTATACATACTTTGGTTCATGAAAAACCACGCTAAAGTACTGCTTTTTTACGATATACAAAAGTTTTCGCCCATAAACTTTATTTCAGAACCATTCTCTCACCTACTTTGTTCTTATAATATATAAATAAGGTATTAATAAGGAGCTTTTTCACAAGAATGAAAGCATTTTAGTATGATACTGATGAACGGATATAAACTGTGGCACGGGTTTTGTATATAAATAATAAATAAAACGATAGAATACGTACTGGAAATTATAAATGCGTATCTTTGTATTAAGTAACACCTTAGAATAAGGAAGGAGAATATTAAGTATGAATAATCAGTTTTCACAAAGAGTTTCTGACATTATCACTTACAGCAAGGAAGAAGCTAACCGGCTGAAGAATAGATATATCGGTCCGGAGCATCTTCTACTCGGCATGTTGCGAGACGGCGGAGGGAAAGCTATAGAAATATTGCAGAAACTGGATATAGACCTAAACAGAGTTAAGAAACGTCTGGAAGGTTTTTTAAAAGAGATTGAAGATGATAACTTGTTGCCCGATGCAGACATTCCATTGTCTCCTATGGCAGCTAAGATATTGAAAATGTGTATACTCGAGGCTCGTCTGCTGAAGAGTGCCACTGCTGATACTGAACATGTATTGCTGGCTATCTTGAAAGACGGTAATAATTTGGCCGCTACGGTATTGGAAGAAAATAATATAGATTATAAGTCAGTGTTCGAACAGCTTTCTATGAAAGCCAGCCCTAACGCAGGTATGGGATTTACGGAAGATGATGACGAGGAAGAAGATGAAATGAACATGTCTTCACGTTCTTCTCAAAGTGGTAGTTCACAGTCTTCTACGCAAACAGCGTCTAAGAAACCATCCAATGATACTCCGGTATTGGATAACTTTGGTATGGATATGACCCGGGCTGCGGAAGAAGGTAGACTGGATCCTGTGGTAGGTCGTGAACGTGAAATCGAGCGGTTGGCTCAGATATTGAGCCGTCGTAAGAAGAATAATCCGGTATTGATAGGCGAACCTGGTGTAGGTAAATCAGCTATTGTAGAGGGATTAGCATTACGTATTGTTCAGAAGAAAGTATCCCGTATTCTGTTTGATAAACGTGTGGTAATGCTTGATATGGCTTCTGTAGTAGCCGGAACTAAGTATCGCGGCCAGTTTGAGGAACGTATTCGTTCTATCATTAATGAGTTACAGAAGAATCCGAACGTTATTCTGTTTATTGACGAGATTCACACGATTGTGGGTGCCGGAGCAGCTGCCGGTTCTATGGATGCTGCCAATATGCTGAAACCTGCATTGGCACGTGGTGAAATACAATGTATAGGTGCTACTACCCTTGATGAGTACCGGAAGAATATAGAAAAGGACGGTGCTTTGGAACGCCGTTTTCAGAAAGTGATTGTTGAACCGACTACTGCCGAGGAAACGCTCCAGATATTGAAGAATATCAAAGAGAAGTACGAAGACCATCATAATGTGACTTATACGGATGAAGCGCTGGAAGCATGTGTCAAGTTGACAGACCGCTACATTACTGATCGCAATTTCCCGGATAAGGCTATTGATGCTTTGGACGAAGCCGGTTCGCGCGTCCATCTGACAAACATTACTGTTCCGAAAGAGATTGAAGAACAGGAGAAGCTGATCGAAGAAGCCCGCCAACAAAAGGCGGATGCAGTGAAATCGCAGAATTTCGAACTTGCTGCCAGCTTCCGTGATCATGAGAAAGAGTTTTCTGCTCGTTTGGAAGAGATGAAGGCTGAATGGGAAGCTCGCTTAAAAGATGATCGCCAGATAGTTGGTGAAGAGGAAATTGCGAATGTGGTTTCTATGATGTCCGGTGTGCCTGTACAGCGTATGGCGCAGGCTGAAGGTATCAAGTTGGCGGGTATGAAAGAAGAGCTGCAAGCTAAAGTTATAGCTCAGGATCCGGCTATTGAAAAGGTGACGAAAGCTATTCTGCGTAGTCGTGTAGGATTGAAAGATCCTAACCGTCCTATCGGAACATTCTTGTTCCTGGGGCCTACGGGTGTAGGTAAAACTCACTTGGCGAAACAGTTGGCGAAATATATGTTTGGCTCTGCCGATGCGCTGATACGTGTGGATATGAGTGAATATATGGAGAAGTTTACCGTTTCTCGTCTTGTTGGTGCACCTCCGGGATACGTAGGATACGAAGAAGGCGGACAGTTGACAGAGAAAGTGCGTCGTAAACCTTACTCTATCGTATTGTTGGACGAGATTGAGAAAGCCCATCCGGATGTATTCAACATCTTGTTACAACTGATGGATGAAGGTCGTCTGACTGACAGTTATGGCAGAACTGTAGACTTTAAGAATACAGTGGTTATCATGACTTCCAACATCGGTACACGTCAATTGAAAGACTTCGGTCGTGGTGTAGGTTTTGCCGCTCAGAATCGTACGGATGATAAAGAATATTCACGCGGCGTGATACAAAAGGCTTTGAATAAGTCGTTTGCCCCTGAGTTTCTGAACCGTGTCGACGAGATTATTACTTTCGACCAGCTTTCGCTGGATGCTATCGAAAAGATTATCGATATCGAGTTGAAAGGCTTGTATGAGCGCGTGGAATCTCTTGGATATAAGCTTGTTATTGATGCTAAAGCCAAGACGTTCATGGCATCTAAAGGATATGATGTGCAGTTTGGTGCCCGCCCGTTGAAGCGTGCCATCCAGACTTATCTAGAAGATGGACTTTCGGAATTGATTATTTCTTCCGAATTGCAGACGGGTGATACGATTTCTGTCTCTTTGAACGAAGATAAAGGAGAACTGGACATCAAGAAAGCCTGAAAATGAAGTCTTCTTAGAAGATGATAAACAGTCAAAATGTCAGTCCTTATGGGCTGGCATTTTTTTTGCATTACACTTGCCAAACGATTAAATATATAAACTTAAAAATATAAATCATAAGTAGTATGCAAAAAGGAAATATTGGGGTAACTACCGAAAACATTTTCCCCGTTATCAAAAAGTTCTTGTACAGCGATCATGAAATTTTTCTCCGCGAGTTAGTTTCTAATGCCGTAGATGCTACGCAGAAGTTGAAAACCTTAGCCTCTATTGGCGAGTTTAAAGGTGAAGTTGGCGATTTGACCGTACATGTGTCTTTAGGAAAAGATACAATTACTGTTTCAGACCGTGGTATTGGTTTGACTGCCGAAGAAATCGACAAATATATCAACCAAATTGCTTTTTCAGGTGCCAACGATTTCCTGGAGAAGTATAAGAATGATGCTAATGCAATTATCGGTCACTTCGGTTTAGGCTTTTATTCAGCTTTCATGGTGGCTAAGAAAGTGGAAATTATCACGAAATCTCATAAAGAAGGTGCTCAAGCAGTGAAATGGAGTTGCGATGGCAGTCCGGAGTTCACCATTGAGAACATTGATAAAGCTGACCGTGGTACAGATATAGTACTTTACATTGACGATGAAAGTAAAGAATTCCTGGAAGAGGCCCGCATTTCTTCTCTGTTGAAGAAATATTGTAGTTTCCTTCCCATACCTATTGCTTTTGGCAAAAAGAAAGACTGGAAAGATGGAAAACAGGTTGAAACAGACGAAGATAACATCATCAATGACAGCAATCCGTTGTGGACATTGAAACCCAGCGAACTGAAGGATGAAGATTATAAGAAGTTCTATCGTGACCTGTATCCGATGTCTGATGAACCTCTGTTCTGGATACATCTGAATGTAGATTATCCGTTCCATCTGACAGGTATCCTCTACTTCCCGAAAGTAAAGAGTAATATCGAATTGAATAAGAATAAGATACAACTTTATAGTAACCAGGTATACGTTACGGATTCAGTAGAAGGTATCGTACCTGACTTCCTGACACTGTTGCATGGTGTGCTCGATTCTCCGGATATTCCGTTGAATGTATCCCGTTCTTATTTACAGAGCGACTCTAACGTGAAGAAGATTTCGACATATATCACAAAGAAAGTATCTGATCGTTTGCAATCTATCTTCAAAAATGATCGCAAACAGTTCGAGGAAAAGTGGAATGACCTGAAGATTTTCATCAATTACGGGATGCTTACTCAGGAAGACTTCTATGACAGAGCAAAAGATTTTGCCCTTTTCACCGATACGGATGGTAGATGCTATACATTTGAAGAGTATCAGAAGCTAATCAAAGATAATCAGACTGATAAAGATGGCAATTTGATCTATTTGTATGCTAATCATAAAGATGAGCAATTCAGCTATATCGAGGCTGCTAAGAACAAGGGATATAATGTATTGCTGATGGATGGCCAACTGGATATTGCTGTAGTAAGCATGTTGGAGCAAAAGTTTGAGAAATCTCGCTTTACCCGTGTAGATAGTGATGTTATCGATAATCTGATTATCAAAGAAGATAAGAAAGGTGAAACTCTGGAAACAGGCAAACAAGAAGCTCTTTCTGCTGTGTTCAAGAGCCAGTTGCCTAAGCTGGAAAAGGTTGAGTTTAATATCACTGCGCAGGCTTTGGGTGAAAACTCTTCTCCTGTGATGATTACCCAAAGCGAATATATGCGCCGTATGAAAGAAATGGCTAATATTCAGGCTGGTATGAGTTTCTATGGAGAAATGCCCGATATGTTCAACCTTGTGCTGAATTCAGATCACAAACTGGTGAAAGAAGTTCTTGCAGACGAAGAAAAAGAATGCGACTCTGCTGTAGCTCCTATTCAGCAAGAAATGAATGACGTAGACAAACGTCGTAATGAGCTGAAAGATAAACAAAAAGGTAAGAAAGACGAAGAAATTTCTACTGCTGAAAAAGACGAAGTGAACGGATTGGATCAGAAGTGGGAAGAACTGAAAACAAAGAAAGACGAAGTCTTTGCCGGATATGCTGCTAAAAATAAAGTTGTCCGCCAATTGATTGACCTGGCATTGCTGCAAAATGGCATGCTGAAAGGTGAAGCTTTGAATAATTTTGTGAAGAGAAGCATCGAGCTAATCTAAATACGCCCTTTATTCACAATCTATATGCCGGGAGCATTGCAACTTTTATAAGAGTTGTAATGCTCCTTTTTTCGTATATTTTGTGTGGGAATGCTTGTTTTTTAGCGTTGGATACGTCCAATTTCGAAACAATTGCATATATTTGAGCTTTGATAATAATATATTTTCAGCTCGGAACTTTGAAGTATGAAAAGAATTCTTTTGCTTTTATCGTTTTGTTTCTTGTTGCTGCCCATGTTGCATGCCCAAAAAGTTGGACTTGTATTGAGTGGTGGTGGTGCGAAAGGTATGACGCATATCGGCATCATTCGGGCTTTGGAAGAAAACAATATCCCTATCGATTATATTACCGGTACATCCATGGGAGCCATTATCGGTTCGTTGTATGCCATGGGATACTCTCCCGATGATATGGAGGCTTTGTTGCGTTCAGAAGACTTTAAACGCTGGTATTCGGGAAAAGTAGAACCTAAATATGCCTATTATTTCAAGAAAAGTATTCCCACACCGGAGTTTTTTAATATCCGCTTTGATTTTAAGGACTCCTTGAATGTCAAACCGCAATTGCCAACCAGTATGGTTAACCCCATCCAGATGAATTTGGTATTTGTGGAGCTGTTTGCCCGTGCTACGGCTGCTTGTGACGGTGATTTTGATAGGCTGTTTGTTCCTTTCCGCTGTATTGCTTCTGATGTATACAATAAACGGCAAATAGTGTTAGGGAAAGGTGACCTGGGAGATGCTGTCCGTGCTTCCATGAGTTTTCCGTTTGTTTTTAAGCCTATTGAGATAGATAGCGTGCTGGCTTATGATGGTGGTATTTACAATAACTTTCCAACGGATGTAATGCGGGATGATTTTCATCCGGATATTATTATTGGTAGTGTGGTGGCCGCTAATCCATCCAAGCCTAAAGAAAATGACCTTATGAGTCAGATTGAGAACATGGTGATGCAGAAGACGGACTATTCTATTCCGGATTCTGTCGGCATCCTTATGACATTTAAGTATGATGATGTGAACTTACTTGATTTCGACCGTCTTCAGGAACTCCATGATATAGGTTACAATCGCACTCTTAGTCTGATGGATTCTATAAAGGGACGTATTCATCGTAGGGTGAATGCAGATAATGTGCGTTTACGCCGTCTGGTTTATCGCAGTAATCTGCCGCAGCTCTATTTTCAGAAAATTTATATTGATGGAGCTAACCCCCAGCAACAGGCTTATATTCAGAAGGAATTTCATGATGAAGAAGATGAACCATTCACCTACGAAGATCTGAAGCGTGGATATTTCCGTTTACTTGCGGATAACATGATATCGGAAATCATTCCGAAGGCGGTATTCAATGAGGAAACCGATATGTACGATTTGCATCTGAAAGTAAAGATGGAGGATAATTTCTCTGTCCGCTTGGGGGGTAGTGTGTCTACGACGAGTTCCAATCAGATATATCTGGGATTGGGCTATCAGAACTTAAATTATTATGCTAAAGAGTTTACGTTTGATGGCCAATTGGGTAAAGTTTATAATAATGCCCAACTGATGGCGCGTATAGACTTGCCTACTCATATTCCTACTTCATATCGGCTTATTGCGTCTATCAGTACTTTTGATTATTACAAGAAGGAGAAACTGTTCTCTAAAAACGATAAACCTTCCTTTAATTCAAAGGATGAACGATTTCTGAAGTTGATTATCGCTTTACCGTTCTTAGCGAATAAACGGGCAGAATTTGGCTTTGGTATTGGGAAATTGCAAGATAACTATTTTCAATCCAGTGTGATAAACTTTGAAGAAGACCGTTCGGACAGGAGCTTATACAGGCTTATAGGCGGTTCTATTAGTTTTTATGGAAGTACACTGAATTCTCGTCAATACGCTACAAAAGGATATAACGAGAAATTAATAGCTCAGATTTTTACGGGAAAAGAAAGATATAAGCCTGGAAATCCGACAGAACAGCCTGTTACACAGGAACGGCAATCATGGTTACAGATTTCTTATATGAAAGAAGCATATCATAGTATGGCGCCTAAATTTGTTTTGGGATGGATGGCGGAAGCGCTGTATTCATCGAGAAACTTCTCGGAGAATTTTACGGCGACAATGATGCAGGCTGCAGAATTTTCGCCGACTCCGCATAGTGAGCTGATGTATAATGAGGCTTTCCGCGCCAATCAGTTTCTGGCTGCCGGTATCAAGCCTATGTTTATTTTCAATGATATGTTTCATCTGAGAGGAGAATTTTATGGATTTATGCCTATTTTTCCTATCGAGAAGAATACGCAAAACAAAGCATTTTATGGAAAAGCTTTCTCAAAGGTAGAATATATGGGAGAAGTTTCTGTTATTTGCCAATTACCTTTTGGAGCGATCTCTGCTTATGTAAATCATTATAGCTCACCGAGAAGGGAGTGGAATGTGGGGTTGAGTATCGGCTGGCAACTGTTTAATTACCGTTTCATCGAATAATTTTCTTCAAAAAAAGTTTGTAAAATGCTTGCAGTTTCAGAAGGTCGCGTAGCTCAACTGAATAGAGTAGCTGACTACGGATCAGCCGGTTACAGGTTTGAATCCTGTCGCGATCACGAAAAACCTCTGCAAATTACTTTGCAGAGGTTTTTTGTTATACACCGTAGGGTAACAGTTATATCTGTGTAGACTCATGCAAATATGTGTGTGAGTTGATACAGATATAACTGTGTGCTTGTGCAGATATAAGTATTAATTTCTTTCCTGAGATGAATACATCCGTCTCATGAGACAGTAAAAATCAGCTTGTGAGGCGAAAGAAAACATCCCCTGAGATGAAATAATCTATCTCAGGGGATGTTTTACAAAGAAGTATCTTTGTTTTTTTTAGCACTTAATGTTTAACTCATCCAAAATCTTCCGCATGGCTTCAAAAGTAGTAATCCTGGTAGGCACAAGTGGGAGGCGAAGTTTATTCTCAATCATTCCCATAACGTTCAACATTGCTTTTACGCCTGCCGGATTGCCATCCACAAAAAGAAGCTTGAATAACTCGGCAAATTTATGGTGGATAGTCAATGCATTTGCATAATCTCCTCGCAATGCCAGTCTTACCATGCGGCTAAATTCGCGTGGAAATGCATTTCCGATGACTGATATGATACCAACAGCTCCCAAGGTAATCAAAGGGAAGGTAATACCATCATCTCCCGAAATAACGTCAAAATTAGCTGGTTTATTCTTGATGATATCATCCATTTGAGTGATGTCACCGGAGGCTTCTTTGATAGCAATAACATTTTTGAAGTCACGGGCAATGCGCAGCGTGGTTTCTGCTTTCATATTTACACCGGTACGGCCGGGAACATTATAGAGTACAATTGGAAGCTCTGTAGCCTCTGCAATTGCTTTATAATGTTGATAAATACCTTCCTGAGAAGGTTTATTATAATAGGGAACAACAGACAGAATGGCATCTACTCCGGTAAAATCGTCGTTTTGAAGCGTATTCACAATGGCACGCGTATTATTTCCACCAACACCGAGCAGGATAGGTATCCGACCATTTACGCGTTCGATGACCATTTTCTTGATTTTCTTTTTTTCTTCTTCCGTCAGTGTCGGAGTTTCTGCTGTGGTGCCCAGCACACACAAAAAATCAGTATTGTTTTGAAGTTGATAGTCCACCAAACGTATCAATGCATCGTAATCAACGCTTTCATCCTCTTTAAAAGGAGTAATCAGCGCTACCCCCATTCCTTTCAATTTAGTCTGTATCATGAGTGAAATTTAAGTAATCTCTAATTAAATGACTCGCAAAAGTACGAATATTTTCGATTTCTACAGCAAATATAAGCTATAAAAAAGATTTCACTGGAAAAATGTTACGAAATGAGCGCTAAAAACTCATCTTCGCTCATTATCTGTACACCCAACTTTTGCGCTTTTTCTAATTTAGCGGGTCCCATATTTTCTCCTGCCAGGATAAAACTGGTCTTGGCAGAAATGCTACCTACATTTTTTCCTCCATTCTTCTCTATCAAATCTTTATATTCGTCTCTGGAGTGATGGGTAAACACGCCGCTGATTACAATAGACTGTCCGACAAGTTTATCGGTATAGCCGCTCAGGTCTTCTTCCTTTCGGCTAAACTGTAATCCGGCAATTTTCAGTCGCTCTATTAATTCTCTATTCAGAGGATTAGCGAAGTAGGAAATGATACTTTGCGCTATTTTCTCACCGATCTCATCGATATTTATCAATCTTTCAAGATCTGCATTTTCCAGTTCTTCTATGTCAGTGAAGGACTTAGCTATTTTCTTTGCTACAGTTTCACCGACAAAGCGGATACCTAGGGCGAACAATGCTCGCTCAAAAGGCACTTCCCTACTTTGGGCAATACCCTTGACGATATTTTCCGCCGACTTATCTCCCATACGGTCCAGATTCTTGATATCGTCTACAGTCAGCTTGTACAGATCTGTCGTATCCTTAATGAGTCCTAATCGGTAGAACATATCCACAGTTTCCGGGCCTAATCCGTCAATGTTCATAGCCTTCCGGCTGATGAAATGCTCGATCTTTCCTTTTATCTGAGGCGGACAAGCCGTTTCGTTGGGGCAATAATGCGCAGCTTCTCCCTCGTAACGGATTAATTTGCTGCCACATTCAGGGCAATGAGTGATGAACTTCACTTTTTCACCTACCATCATACTCCGGGCATCTTTATCTACTCCGGTAATTTTGGGTATGATTTCACCGCCTTTTTCTACATAAACCATATCGCCGACATGCAAGTCGAGCCCTTCAATGATATCTGCATTATGCAGAGAGGCACGTTTTACGATTGTACCCGATAATTGTACCGGATCCAGATTGGCAACAGGGGTTACTGCTCCGGTTCTTCCCACCTGGTAAGTCACCTTGTTTAAGCGGGTCAATGCACGCTCTGCCTGGAACTTGTATGCGATGGCCCAACGAGGAGATTTTGCGGTGAAACCGAGGTTTTTCTGTTGTTTCAGGCTATTTACTTTCAAAACAATGCCATCCGTGGCTACAGGTAAATTCTTCCGTTCTGTATCCCAATAATGGATGTAATCGAACACTTCCTGCAGGCTGTGGCACTTCTTCATATGGTCGGAGATTTTGAATCCCCATTGTGCAGCTTTCTGCAGGTTTTCATAATGTCCGTCGCAAGGAAGTTCTTCTCCTAATAAATAATAAAGGTAGGCATCCAGTTTGCGGGAAGCAACTATAGCAGAGTTTTGTAATTTCAAAGTGCCTGATGCAGCATTACGCGGATTAGCGAAAAGAGGTTCTTCGCGTGCCTCTTTTTCGCGGTTTAGTTCCTCAAAGACTTCCCACGGCATTAGTATTTCCCCTCTGATCTCAAATAATTGGGGATAATCACCATGCAAAACAAGGGGGATAGTACGGATTGTCTTCACATTATCTGTTACATCATCGCCTTTTTCACCGTCACCACGGGTTACAGCACGTATTAATTTGCCGTTTTCGTATGTCAGCGAGATGGAAGTACCGTCATATTTAAGCTCGGCACAAATTTCAAAATCTTCGTTCAGGGCTTTTTGAGTGCGATCATAAAAGTCAGATACCTCACCTTCGGAATAGGTATTACCCAACGAAAGCATTGGATATTTGTGTGTCACTTGCGTGAAATTCTTATTCAAATCGCTTCCTACGCGCATGGTTGGCGAAGTTTCGTCCTGATATTCAGGATGTTCTCGCTCCATCTCCTGCAATTCCCGCATCATGTCGTCGAACTCTTTGTCAGAGATTTCGGGAGCATTCAACACGTAATAATTGTAGTTGTGCCGATGCAATTCGGCACGGAGCTGATCTATCTTTTCTTTTGCAGTCATAGCTATTTCAGATTGTTTGAACGCAAAAATACAGGTTTCTCCTCTAATATTTGTACTTTTGCAGAAAATTAAAATTAATATGCGCATTGATATAATAACAGTTCTACCGGAGATGATTGAAGGCTTTTTCAATTGCTCTATTATGAAACGTGCTCAGAATAAAGGGCTTGCAGAAATACATATTCATAATTTACGTGATTATACTGAAGATAAATATCGACGGGTGGATGATTATCCTTTTGGCGGTTTTGCCGGAATGGTGATGAAAATAGAGCCTATAGAGCGCTGTATCAACGCCTTAAAGGCAGAACGGGAGTATGATGAGGTCATTTTTACGACTCCTGATGGTGAGCAGTTCAATCAGCCAATGGCCAATACACTTTCACTTGCCCAGAACCTTATTATTCTTTGCGGGCATTTTAAAGGTATCGATTATCGCATTCGCGAGCATCTGATCACTAAAGAAATCAGTATTGGGGACTATGTGCTGACCGGTGGAGAACTGGCGGCAGCAGTGATGGCGGATGCTATTGTCCGCATCATCCCCGGTGTTATTTCCGATGAACAGTCAGCTTTGTCCGACTCGTTCCAGGATAATCTTTTGGCTGCTCCGGTCTATACAAGACCTGCCGATTACAATGGTTGGAAAGTTCCGGAAATTTTATTATCCGGGCATGAGGCTAAGATTAAGGAATGGGAGTTGCAACAGTCTTTGGAACGGACGCGCAGACTCCGCCCGGATTTGCTGGGAGAGGAATAAATCAGTTGTATAAAAATAGAAAAAGGACATTCGCTATGAATGTCCTTTTTTATGTAAAATAGATGCGAATGATATTCACTTGTTATTAGTTATACCTCAAGCGCACCAATAATTTCTTTCACGGACTTATATCCGTGTCTATCGAGGTAGTCGTTTATACCTTCCGCTACTTTAATTGTAACTGCCGGATCGATGAAATTTGCCGTACCGATTTGGATGGCTGAAGCTCCGGCAAGCATAAATTCCATTGCGTCTTTCCAGTTCATGATACCTCCTAAACCTATGACAGGTATTTTTACCGCCTGAGCAACTTGCCACACCATGCGGAGTGCGATTGGTTTTACTGCTGCGCCGGACATACCACCTGTTATGGTAGAGAGTATAGGACGCCTGCGTTCCGCGTCTATAGCCATTCCAAGCAGTGTATTAATTAATGAAACGCTGTCTGCACCGCCATTTTCTACCGCACGGGCTATTTCAGCGATGCTTGTCACGTTGGGAGACAGCTTTACGATAAGTGTCTTTTTGTAAGCTGCACGCACAGCTTTTACCACTTCTTCGGCTCCTTTTGCGGTGACGCCAAAAGCCATTCCACCTTGTTTCACATTAGGGCAAGAGATGTTCAATTCAATGGCAGGAATTTTGTCAAGTTCGTTAATGGCTTCCGCTGTTTTTACATAATCTTCTATAGCAGAACCCGAAACATTTACAATCATATTGGTTTCGATGTCCTTAATACGCGGATATATCTGTTCAACAAAGTAATTTACTCCCTTATTTTGCAGTCCCACAGCGTTTAGCATACCTGACGGAGTTTCTGCCATACGCGGATATGGGTTACCTTCACGTTTGTGAAGAGTCGTGCCCTTTACAATTATACCACCTATTCGCGTAATATCAATGAAATCGGCAAACTCTTCACCATACCCAAATGTACCGGAAGCCGTCATTACCGGATTCTTCATTTGTAATTCTCCAATATTTACACTTAAATCTGCCATAATAGTTTGTTTATATTAAAAACCGGACCTTCTTTACATACACATAAATGCCCTTCCGTTGTATTTTCTACACAACAGAGGCAAGCACCTATACCACACGCCATTGTATTTTCCAATGATACTTCACAAGCTATATCTTTACTTCTGGCATATTTAGCCACCGCCATCATCATGGGCTTAGGGCCACAAGTGTAAATCTGCTCGAATTGCACCTTATTCAATATGGAATGTTGTGTCACATATCCCTTTTCACCATGACTGCCGTCCTCGGTAGTTGTATACACATCACCATACGCTGCAAACTGCTCCAGTTGCAGCAGGTCCTTGTCGCTTCTTGCTCCCAGAAGGAACGTCGGTCTACTACCGTTTTTAGCTAATTGCTCGCCCAGATAGAGCATGGGAGCTGTACCAACACCTCCACCTACTAACAGAAGCTTATTAGAAGCCTTTTCAGGCATTGTGAAGCCATTTCCCAAAGGAAGTACTACGTTGACCGTATCTCCGGCTTTTGCTTCGCCTAATTGCCTGGTTCCGTCTCCAATCAGTTGGATCAGAAACCACACTTCATTGCGTTGTCTATCTACATAATTAATGGAAATGGGGCGGCGCAAGAAAGTAGTTGGAGATCCGTCCACACGTATTTCCGCAAATTGTCCCGGAAGCATTTCCGGAAGCGGAGACGGAGACGTCAGTTTTAATAGCACATAATTAGCGTGCAGTCGGACGTTCTCAGTCACTGTCAAATCTAAAATGTATTTTTTCATTATCCTATATAAAGAGGTGAATTTTATTCAGGGCACAAAGATAATGCAAATCGAATGCAGAACTTTCATGCTTGCATGAAAAAGTTCTGCTGAGATGCTTATCTTATCCAAAGATACGGGAAATTGTGCAAATAGTTGTTTATGAGCCTTACTTTTCGGGTTTAAACGTCTCGTACGTATTATCGTCGAAGAAAATTCTTATTTCAGTGATTTTTCTGGGAGGCCTTTCTTTATAGATAATCTCCTGTTTTACAACCTCTTTAGGGGCATTTGCGGGCGTTCCTAATGCGATTTCCTTGCGATTTTCGGCCGAACCTGTCTCTTTGGACGGATTTACGGAATTCTCAGCGAATAATGGATAGTCAAATCCGCTCTCGATAGAAGAGTCAGAATCGGAAGACATATTACTCATTTCACCTTGTCCGGTAAGTAGCCATTCCAAATTTATATCATTATATCTTTGATGTAGACGAAGAATAACTTCTGTACTTGGATACTTATTACGCGGACCTAAAATATGTGAGATGGTAGCTTGAGCTACACCAATACTTTCGGCAAATGCGCCTGCGGTTAATTTTTCCCGATCCATGATCATTTTGAACCTATCTTTTATGCTCATAACTGTTGCGATATAGGTGATGTTTACAATTGTATTGACTTTCTTTTGAATTACAAAAGTAAAAAAAGAAAGTTACAAAAGCAAATTAAAAATGTGACTTCTTGTATATTACAATTGTGTACGTGTTATTTCAAATGTTATTTATACAAATGTAATGATATATATTACCTAGATTTTAACCCTGTATTTCTACTTTAATAAAACTATGTATATTTCTGGTTATTATGTGTGTAGATTGAAATTTTATCTGTGATATATTCCATATTACAATTGTTTCCACATTGATTTCTCTATTTATAAACTGTTAGATTATATAAATTGTTATATATATGCTGATTATTAGTTATTTAATAATATTTTTAATCCTCGTTAACCCCTATCCTATTACCTTTGTTATTTTATCATTACTTTATTAAAAACGGTCTTATTACAATCGTATACTCTATATTCTCATTACGTTTGTTATGTACACAATTGTTGTATATCCAATTGTGAATATAGATATATTACATTTTTAATATTTCATAGTTGAAATAACAACTATTTCCTTCTCTAATTGCATTTATTCTTAATGATAGATTTGATATTGCAGAAATAATTTGTTACACTAAAATAAGGAGAGTTCAATTGATATGTTCTAAAGTCTTCGTATTTGCAAATCCTTGCTCTATTTCTGTACAAATGATCGTGAACCTAGATTTTTTTAATTCTCAGGAGCTTATTTTGAATGTATTTAATTGTAATACAATATATTATGCCCTGTTTTTTAGTTCTAAAATTCTCTCATTCTAGAAAAACAACCTTTTTTTAAGTGAGAAATGACATAATGATAGTGAAAATAGTATTTTCTTCTTTATTATTGCTGATATAGTAAACAAGTACAATCTCCTTTAAAATAAGAAATAGACGATCTATTTTCATTGATCTGCTGACCACTTTCTAAATATAATTTTCCTATTTCTCAGAAAAAGTATATTGTTTTCCTATAAAAATATGTCTGTTTTACTCGGAATAGGAGAATATATTAGCTGTTGGCGGAATTAATGGCTTCTTTCCTGTGCCCTAATAGAGACCAAGACCGGGGTTGGACAGTACTTGGTCCGTACCAACTCCGTAGTAAATTCGGTTAGAAGTACCTCTACCCGGAGATGGTATGGAGCAAATAGGGATTTGAACCCTCTTTGATACGGCTCTGACAGGATGCTGAACAGCCTCTAATTCCGCCAACGGGTAATATATTATATAAAAACAGTCAGATACCCTTCCACACTCTATTGCTTAGGAACAATACGTTTAGGAATGATGGAAGGGGTTGAAGGAAAAGTCAAAATTTTCGTTTAATGAAGAGAGGCGAAAAAGGTTAATGCAGGATCTTGAAGACCAGTTCGCGAAGAATATCCCCGTCACTTAAAGATGGATTTCCCACTCCTTTAGATTTTGCATCCGCATATCGTATTTCTCCGATAATTTGCATGGTCTTTACTCCATTATATCGGCGCATAGCTGCAAGATAGTCTTTGGCCTGCCAGGGTGTGCGTAGTCCCAACATGTTGGCTATGCCTTGCTCCGATTTTTCAGGGGCATAATAGGCCAACATCAAGTTAGAAAAGAATCCAAAAAGTAAAGATAAAGTCATTTGAATTGGGTTTGTTTTCGGATTTTCTTCAAAATATTTTATTATCTTATTAGCTTTCAAGACGTCCTTTTCAACGAGGGCACTGCGTAATTCGAAGTTGTTATAATCCTTACTGATACCAATGTTCTTCTCTATCTGTTCGGGGGTAACGCGTGTATGACCTTTTGGAAGTGTAATGATCAGTTTTTCCAGTTCTCCCGTGAGGCGACTGAGGTCGGCACCAACGAAATCAGCCAGCATGGCAGTGGCTTTAGGTTCCACGTCGATACCTTTACGTTTCATATAAGAGGTGATGAATGCAGGCAGTTGCGCATCCTTCACTTTTTTAGATTCAAACAGGACACCAGTCTTTTCGATTTCGGCAGCCAGCTTCTTTCTTCGATCCAGTACGCCATGTTTATGGCATATTACTAATATGGTAGAAAGCAGCGGCTTTTGGAGGTAATAAGAAAGCTCTTCCATATTACGGATATTCTGCGCTTCCTTTACCACCACCACCTGATGTTCGGACATCATCGGATAACGCTTGGCGGCATTAATAACAGTAGCTATATCCACATCTGCCCCGTAGACAACGGTCAGGTTGAACTCCTTTTCCGTTTCGGTCAGAATATTGTCGGTTATATAGTCGGCAATGAGGTCGATGTAATAGGGTTCCTCGCCCATAAGATAATAGACGGGACGGTATTGTTTCGCTCTCAGTTCCTTTAAGATGTCATCACACGTGATTTCCTGTTTTGCCATATTCGTTTTTACCAGTCGAATTTCAGATGTTTTACGGTTTTCTTCTCGTCGATAATCATACGCAGGGATGCGATGCCGATTTCAACGTGCTCGGTTACGTAGTTCTGGGTAACCAGATTATCACTTTTATCGGTTTTTACTCCTTCAGGAATCATCGGCTGGTCAGAAACCAGTAAGATGGCTCCGGTAGGGATGTGGTTGGCAAAACCGCAACTGAAGAGAGTCGCTGTTTCCATATCGACGGCCATGGCACGGGTTTTCTTCAGATATTCCTTGAATTCCTCGTCATGCTCCCAAATGCGGCGGTTGGTAGTGTATACGGTACCTGTCCAATAGTCGCGGGCATGGTCGCGGATGGATGAAGAAACGGCACGTTGCAACATAAATGCCGGTAGCGCAGGTACTTCGGGCGGGAAGTAGTCATTGGAAGTTCCCTCGCCACGGATGGCGGCGATAGGAAGGATGAGATCCCCTATTCTGTTTTTCTTATCGATGCCACCGCACTTGCCCAGGAACAGGCAGGCTTTGGGCTGTATAGCACTTAGTAAATCCATGATAATTGCAGCGTTAGGGCTTCCCATGCCAAAGTTGATGATGGTTATGCCTTCTGCTGAAGCAGACGTCATATTAGCGTCTTTACCAAGAACGGGCACATTGAACTTCTCCGCAAAAATATCCACATACTTGTTGAAGTTAGTCAACAGAATATACTCTCCAAAGTCCTCAAGCTTACGTTTTGTGTAACGAGGCAGCCAGTTAGCTACGATTTCTTGCTTTGTTTTCATAAGATTTCATTAAATTTGTTCCCTAAATACTTTCAGGGAGCGATTATTTAACTCACAAAAGTACAATAAAAAAGTAGAATTCGGAAATTTGTTAATCACTTATCACATATCAATATGTTATCGTTAAACTTACCTGTATTTGATGCTAAAGTCGTGAACCGTGAAGGGAAACCTGCTATTTTCGACGTGATACGGCGCCGATATGTAGCACTGACGCCCGAAGAATGGGTACGCCAGCATTTCGTACATTTTCTGCTGAACCATAAAGGATATCCGCAGACATTGATGGCGAACGAGGTACAGGTACAACTCAACGGAACGAAGAAACGTTGTGATACAGTACTTTACCGTCGTGACCTCACGGCACGGATGATTGTGGAGTATAAAGCGCCGGACATAGAGATTACGCAAGCGGTGTTCGACCAGATTACGCGTTACAATATGGTGCTGAAAGTAGATTACCTTGTGGTGAGTAATGGGATGCAACACTATTGCTGCCGGATGGATTACGAACGGAACAGTTATACTTTTCTTCCGGATATTCCTGATTATCAGACGTTATAATATCCACTAAAAAGGGCTACACCCTTTACCCCGGATGGCTACACCCTTTGGGGGATATGGTGTAGCCATGTGAGGCAAAGGGTGTAGCCCTTCTCAATGAGACTGATTAGAATCTAAATTTTTCCTGTATCTTCTGCATCAACTCATAGAAATTAGGGATATAGACTGTGGCAAGCAATGTATTCAGTGCCATACCGAACACTACAGCAGCTCCCAGTGCAATACGGCTTTCCGCTCCTGCACCCGTAGCAAACAGCAATGGCATCACACCGAATACAAATGCCAGGGATGTCATCAGGATAGGCCGCAAGCGGATATGCCCTGCCTGGAATGCCGCATCACGAATGGAGTTGCCTTGCGCACGGAAATCGCGGGCGAACTCTACAATCAGAATACCATTCTTTGCCGACAGTGCCACAAGCAGGATAATACCGATTTGTGTATAGATGCTGACAGGTGTTCCCATAATGAGACAGCCAATCATCGCTCCCAACAATGCTACCGGAAGCCCGATGACCGCAGCTACCGGGCTCGTCCAACTCTCGTACTGTGCTGCAAGTACCAGGAAGGCAACGAGTAATGCCATTACAAACACAACGGTTGTCGTTGTGCCTGCCTGCGTTTCCTGATAGGCTACTGACGTCCATTCATAACCAAATTCATCACCCAGTTGCTCCTTAAAGAGTGCCTCCATTTGCTGTATCGCCTCTCCGGAACTGCTTCCCGGGGCTACGTTGCAAGTGACGGAGGCAGTGGAATACATGTTGTAACGGTTGATTTGGTCCATTCCCAACTGTTCCTCCACCCGCATAAAGGCTGAAAATGGTACCATCTCTCCCGATACATTCTGTACACTCAACTTCAGTACATCGTCAATGATCCGTTGGGCGCGATCCCGTGCACCGAGTTTTACCTGATAAATACGGCCGAACTCAACGAAATCGTTCACGTAAGCAGCTCCCATGTAGTAACCCAAAGAAGTGAAGACATTGTTCAGCGGAATCCCCATCAATTGTACTTTATCCCGGTCGATGTTCAGGAAATACTGGGGTACATTAGCCTGGTACTGACTGCTGACGGATGCCAATGCAGGTTTGGTGTGATAAGTTGCCATCAGCGTCTCTACGGCATGTTGCATTTCTGTGGTACCGAGGTTGTTACGATCCTCCACTTGTAGCTGTAGACCGCCCGTAGCACCGAGTCCGGGAATGGCAGGGGGCACCATGGCAAAGACTTCTGCTTCCTGAATTCCATAAGCCTGTGCATTGAAACGATTTACTACAGACTGAGCCGTATGTTCCTTTCCTTTACGCTCGTTCCAGTTTTTCAAGATAACGAAATAGGTGCCGGAATTACTCTGTTCCCCGCCTCCCATGACAGAGAAGCCGGATATGCCGATATAATTTTTCACTTCGGGATAGCTGTTGAGGATTTCATTGATCTCACGTCCGACAGCTTCTGTACGTTCCAGACTTGAAGCGGGCGGCAATTGCACCACGGCAAGGAAATATCCGTCATCTTCTTCGGGAATAAAGGTGCTGGGCCACTTCATAAACAGGATCACAGCGAGTGCCGTAAACCCGGCATAAGACAACAGTGCAGCAGCAGGACGCCGGAGCAACCAACCCACGGTTTTATCATATATCCCTTGAGTCTTGTCGTACACAAAGTTGAAGCCCCGGAAAAGTGGCGACTGTGCAGGTTTTGTAGGCTGTAATATCAAGGCACACAATGCCGGAGTCAGTGTCAGCGAGTTGAAACCGCTTAACACAGTGCTGGCAGCAATAGTCAGTGCAAACTGCTTATAAAGCTGTCCGGAGATACCGCTGACGAGCATTGTCGGAATAAATACGGCAAGCAATACCAGCACTACGCCCACAATCGGACCGGTGATCTCTCCCATCGCCTGAATGACCGCCTGCCGGGCATTGTACTGTCCCGTATCAAGCAAGCGCGTGGAGTTTTCTACTACCACAATGGCATCATCTACCACAATGGCCACGGCAAGTATCAATCCGAACAGTGTCAGTGTATTGATGGAGAATCCGAAGAGTGCCATCACTGCCAGAGTACCGATGAGTGATACGGGAATGGTGATACACGGAATGATAACCGCCCGCCAGTTTTGTAGGAAAAGAAAGATGACGAGTACCACAAGCAGGGTTGTTTCCAGGAAAGTTACCAGCACTTCGTCTACTGAAGCGTGGATGACGTCCGTCGTATCCAGGGTTACACTGTAATGGATGCCGCTGGGGAACGATTCTGACAGTTCCTGCATCTTCTCTTTCACACCTTTGGATACATCCAGCGAATTGGAACCCGGTTGTTGATAGATGGCAATGGCGGCGGTAGGTTGCCCGTTCAACCGGGATACGACACTGTAGGATGCGGAGCCAAGGTCGATGTGGGCTACATCACGGAGGCGAAGCACTCTCCCGCCCGCTTCTGTTCGCAAGATGATATTGCCGAACTCTTCGGGAGACGAAAGTCGCCCTTTCACCGTCAAACTGTATTGGTAGGCAGGGGCATTGCTGCCGGAGGAAACATTACCGACATTGGTGTTACCCGGAGCCGGATTTTCCGGTAGGGGTTGTCCCACGGTTCCGGCACTGACTTCTACATTTTGTGATTGAATGGCTTGGTAGACATCGGCTGCCGAAAGATTACGGATACGCAGTGCTGCCGGATCCAGCCAGATACGCATGGAGTAGTCTCCCGCTCCCATCACATTGACAGCGCCTACGCCCGGCACGCGCGTCAACTGGTCGGCAAGGTTCAGGGTGGCGTAGTTGCTGAGGTATAGTCCGTCATATTCCTTGTTTTCGGAAGTCATGGTGAGGAACATCACGATGTTCGATGACTGCTTTTGAACGGTTACTCCCTGTACCACTACCGGGGTTGGCAATGAAGCCTGTGCCACGCTGACGCGGTTTTGGACTTGTACGGTTGCCATGTCGATATCTGTTCCGACGGCAAAAGTAATGGTAAGCGAGTAGGCACCCGATGAGGAGGAATTGGAGGACATATAAAGCATACCGTCCACTCCGTTTACTTGCTGCTCAATGGGGATACCCACGGTTTGTGCCACTGTCTGCGCGTTGGCACCCGGATAGACGGCGCTGACCTGAACGGTAGGCGGCGTAATGTCCGGATACTGAGCAATGGGGAGTATGCCCAGTGTGACCAGTCCCGCCACCACGATCAGCAGCGCAAGCACGGTAGCAAAGATAGGACGGTTTATGAAGAATTTTGAGAACATGAGCTTAGTATTTAGTTATTTACGATTGGTTATTTGCTGGTGGGCTTCACTTTCATCCCTTCCCGTACTTTCATCAGTGCCCGGGTGACGTAGCGTTCTTGTGGCGAGAGTCCGCCGGTTATTTGCCGGAGAGTGTCATCTATCAGTTGTCCCACCTCGATGTGGCGATAGCGCACCCTATCGGAATCGTTCACTACATACACATATTTTCCCAATTGATCGGTCCCGATGGATGCGTCTGGTATCAGTATTGCCTGCGATTCTTTGCCGTATGGCAAGGTGATGCTGACATAAAGTCCGCTTTTCAGTAAACCTTTCGGGTTGTCCAGGCGGGCACGCAGATTCAGAGTTCCGGTGCTCAGGTCTACATTGGGTGCGAAGTAATCGAGTGTGGCAGGATACGGTTGTATGCCGTCTTCCCCCAGGTTAACAGTGATTTGCCGGGGTAGTGTATCTTTCTGCTGTGTGGTTCCTTGTTGCATCAGCATGGCAAGCCACTGGTTATCAGTGATATTGAAGTATGTGTATAGCAGATCATCTTTATAGATTGTGGCAAGGGTGACAGGCTGCAGACTTCCCCCTACATAACTGCCCGCATCGACTTGATTCCGGCTGACAGTTCCGTCAAACGGTGCCCGGACTGTGCAGTAACCCAGATTCGTGCGTGCTGTATTCAGCGCGGCTTCGGCATTGCTGACTGCCGCTTGCGAAGTGGCGACATTCGATTTCGACTGTAACACCTGTATCTGGCTTACAGCATCGCTTTTCACAGCTTCCAGCATACGGGCATAGTTGTTCCGGGCATATTCCAGATTGGCTCGGGCGGTGTTTAGTTCCGCTTCCGTCTGTTTTACATTGTCCTGGTAAATAGTGGGTTCGATGACGAACAGCACCTGCCCTTTCCGAACTCTGCTTCCTGGAGCATAGGCGATGGTTTGCAGGGTTCCGTTCACCCGTGCTACCAGGTCGACGGTCTTTTCCGAACTCAGATAACCCGGATACTCTTTAGTCAGTGTGATGTCTTTCACCACCGGACGGGCTACGCTTATCTCCGGAACGGGCATCGCTCCGCGCGCTGTTTCTCTTTTGTCCCCACATCCCGCCAGCAACGGAATCAGCGTGAGGATGATGTACATTTCATTTTTCATATATGGTTATGGTTTAGGAATTATTACTCAGTTCTCTTTATATCCTCCTCCCAGTGCCTGGTACAATGACACCAGATACAGCAGTGAACTACCCTCCGCCTGCGTCAACTGGTTTTCGTACGTCAGTAGCGAACGGAGTGCATCCAGTACATTCTGAAAAGGACTAAGTCCCTGTTTATAAAGCTCCAGAGAGAGTTTCAGTGTCTCTTGCCCCTGATTTCGTACTTCCCGGAGGGCGACAATCTGCTTGATGGAATTCCGGTAATTATTCATTGCATTGTCCGTTTCCTGTACAGCGGTAAGCACGGTTTCGTTGAAGTTATGCACTGCTTCGTCCAGTTGCGCACGTGCCTGTTTGGTGGCATTCACCAGCTTTGTTCCGCTGAACAGTGTCCAACTGAGGGTTGGGGCAATTTCAAACGTCATGCTTTTCCGCCGGGTCAGGTCTTTCAGATCCCGGGCGGCATATCCTACAGATCCTTTCAGGAATACTTGTGGCAGCCAGTCGCTTTTGCTGGCTCCCAATAGTGCGGCTTGTGCATTAACCAGTCTTTCGGCCTGGCGCACATCCGGACGGCGGAGTAATAAATCGGCAGGTAATCCTATTCCAACGGGTTCCATGTAGTCGGGCAATTTCCCGATTCTTTCCAATGTGGGGCGTATCTCCTGCGGATAAGTTCCCAGCAGAATAGCCAGCGAGTTGATGTATTGGCTGATTCCAGATTCCAGTTGTGGAACAGATGCTTTGGTGCTGAAATACACTGATTTAGCCTGTGCTACATCCAGTTTCGATACAAGTCCCGTGTTGTAGCGTACTTCGGTTATATTGAGTACTTCCTCCTGAGTCCGGCAGTTGTGCATCACTACCTGCAATTCCTGTTGCAGTTCCCGAAGGTTGATGTAGGCAGAAGCGACTTGTGCACAGAGGGATACCTGTACGGAGATATACTCTTCACGGCTGGCTTGGAATGTTTCCCGTTGCGCCTTTACCCGTTGCCAGATGCTTCCGAATATATCCAGTTCCCAACTAGCGTTGAGTGACGCATCATAATAATGTGTGATGGATTGGGGTAATTCGGTGGTGTTACCACTACTTTGCTGGCGGAGCCATCCGCCATTTAAAGTAATAGAAGGGAAAAAATTACTGCGCTCCATCCGCAGGCTGGCACGCGCCTGTTCCATGCGGTCTATAGCGGCAAGTACGGAATAGTTTTCGCCGGATGCTACGCTGATAAGCGAGTCCAGTACCGGGTCATTGAATGCTTTCCACCACTGGTCGTCTACCGGTAATATCTGTCCGCTGAATATGTTATCATCTGCAGATGCCGTGGTAGAATTAGCGATTCCTGTGGTAGTAGGGACCGTTTTAGAGTTCGGAACCACCGTATTCCCCCAGTTTCGGGGCAACGGTTTTTCCAGATAACGGTTGCCATTCTGTGCCGTGAGGGCAGAACATAGGCACGATAAGAGCAGCATGCTGCTCCAAGCTTTAATCTTCATAGGTTTAGGTTGTTTTTTGTGATACAGGGTTCATAACAACCTGGGGCTTCATTTGTTTAGAAATGAAATTAAAGATTACTGATAGACTTTCGTTAGCTTTTTGATAATCAATAGATTGTATTTACCGATCATTTACCGCAGAATGTAAAAGCATTTACTTCAGGATGTAACGACCTTTACCGCCTATTGTAACGGTTTTTACCTCGGTATGTAACGACCTTTACTTCGGCATGTAAATGGAGTTACTGCGCGGGGGTAACAAAGTTACCATTTGGGGTAAACAGAATTTTCATGAGAGGAAACGACTGTGTACTTTATTTCTCCTACCGGAAAAATACTTTTTCCCAATAGGAGAAAAATAATTTAGTAATAGCTGATAATAAAATGGCAGATAATTATCATATAAAGAAATCGCCCCTGCAAGCAATTGGATGTTGCTTGCAGGGGCGTCTTTTCCTATATATACGCTGCCGAATATTATTCCGCAGTCTTCCTTCTTCTCGTTGGCTTTTCCTTTACCTCTTCCTTGTGTTCAAGGGTTACACCTGCCAATTCCGGGTCAATCATGATACGTCCGCAATATTCGCAAACGATGATTTTCTTACGAGAACGGATATCCAGTTGTCTCTGGGGCGGGATTTTGTTGAAGCAACCACCACAAGCATCACGCTGTACATATACGATACCCAATCCATTGCGAGAGTTCTTACGGATACGCTTGAAAGACTGAAGCAAGCGCGGTTCAATCTTGGTTTCAAGCTCTTTGGCTTTGTCTCTCAGCTTTTCTTCTTCCTGCTTGGTTTCAGAGATGATTTCGTCCAGTTCGTTCTTCTTGACGTCCAAGTCTTTCTGTCTTTCTTCCAAGGCTTCTGTGCTCTTTGCAGCTTCAGCAGATTTTTCTTGTTCCTGTGCAGCAAACTCTTTGATTCGTTTATCGCAAAGCTCCATTTCCAGAGTCTGGAATTCGATTTCTTTGCTCAAGAAGTCGTACTCACGGTTGTTGCGTACATTCTCCTGTTGTTCTTTGTATTTTGCGATAGAAGCTTTTGAAGTTTCAATCTCCACTTTCTTGGTAGCGATAGCGGATTTTAGTTCGGCTATTTCTGCCTTAATTCTGTCGATACGAGTGCTCAGACCGGCGATTTCATCTTCCAAGTCCTGTACTTCCAGCGGAAGTTCACCTCTTAAAGTCTTGATTTCATCAATCTTAGACAACATAGTCTGCAACTGGAACAGGGCTTTCAACTTCTGTTCCACGGTCAATTCCTGAGGATCTTTTTTTGCTTCTTTAGCCATTTTACTTATAAATATTTTATGGGGTTGGTATTCACTTTGCACTGTTGCAGCGCAAGGTTAGGAAACAACTCCCGGATTATTGTATAGAATATTTCTTTTGTATATTGCTCGCTTTCGTAATGTCCTATCTCTGCCAGCAGAATGTCCGTATCGTGTCCGAAGTAATCGTGATACTTGATTTCCCCGGTGATGAACACGTCTGCACCGTTGCGTATGGCAAGCGGCATCAGGAATGCTCCGGCTCCTCCACACAGTGCCACGGTCTGTATTTCACGCCCGGTCAGTTTATTATGCTTCAGGCAGCCCACTTCAAAGATTTTCTTGACGCGTTTCAGGAACTCCAACTCCGTTTCCGGTGTATCCAATTCGCCGATAACTCCTGCCCCAGCCTGTGTCCAGCTATTCTGCAAAGGATATAAGTCGAATGCAGGTTCCTCATACGGATGGGCACTCAGTAGAGCTTTGATAACTTCCGATTTCTTGTAGGCAGGCAATACGGTTTCTATCCGCACTTCCTTTTCCGTATGCAATTCTCCGATGCTTCCACAGAACGGGTGGCTACCCTCTTGGGCGCGGAAAGTTCCCTCTCCTTCTACATTGTAGCTGCATGCGTCGTAGTTTCCTATGCAACCGCATCCGGCTGCAAACAAGGCCTTGCGTACATCTTCCGCCTGTGCTGTGGGTACAAAAGTCACCAATTTTACCAAGGCATTCTCTTTGGCTTCCAGCACGCGTACATTACTCAATCCTATTTTCTCGGCAATCTTGAAGTTCACCCCTCCCGGAGCATTATCCAGGTTGGTATGTGCTGAGTAGATCACGATATCATTCTTGATTGCTTTCATGATACAACGCTCTACATAGTCCCTGCCCGTGATGGATTTATACCCTTTGAATATCAGTGGATGATGGGATATGACAAGATTGTACCCTAACGCAATCGCCTCGTCCAGCACGGCTTCAGTAACGTCAAGACACAACAAAGCCCCTGTTGCTTCCGCTTCTGTCAATCCGATTTGCAAGCCGGCATTATCAAATCCGTCTTGCAATGGCAGAGGCGCGAACCGTTCAAGGGCGCTTACTATCTCCTTAATTCTCATTATGTGAATAGAAAATTTCGGTGCAAATATAGTAAAAATGCACTGAATAACTGTTTGTTTTACTCTTTTTTTATATATTTGTTCAGATAATTGTAAAACTCTATACCATGAAAGCATTACTTTTCTCGTTTTTCACTTTATTATGCATTCTTTTCTCGTGCCAACCCTCACCCAAAGCCCAGGATGGCGGTGAAGAGGATGCACAAGAGGAATTTGTGGATACTACTCCGAAGGCTACAGCTATCTTTTGGATAGATAAACATAAGGAAATGCCCGGACAACCGTCAAAGAGACCGGGTGCGGTACGTACGGTGAAAGCCAAAGTCAATATCCATTTGGCAGGGCGTATAGAAGTACTTTCGTATGTGAAACCACAGAAAGGATATATAAAAAGTTATATAAATCGCCGTCTTGAGACGTTCAGGGTAAGGAAAGTGTTGATGGACAGTGCTTATATAAAACCCGGCGTACAGTATGTACAGTTGCGTTATACTCCTGAAAAAGTAGAGCACTAACGGCTTTTCTTCTTTTCCTTTTTCTCTACCATTACCTGCAATAGTTTTCCGTTGGAATCGAACGACTTACGTGATGCCAACGAGATGGTAATCATTAGCGAAAGCATGGATGCCGTGAAGGTTATCACCATAATCATCATCTGATATTTAATGGCGACATTCGGGCTACTACCTCCCAGGATTTGTCCGATCATTGTGCCGGGCAGTGCCACTAGGCCCATAACGGCAATATTGGCAATTAACGGACTAAAGGACTTTATGATAGCCTGTTTGATAAAAGGCGCCTGTGCTTCTGCCCTTGTGGCACCATTGCCAAGCAGATAGCGATACAATTGCTGTTCCCGTTTCAATCCGCTGTAATAGGCATTCAGTGCAACGACATTGCTGGATAACATATTTCCCATCAGGATACCGAATATCGGAATGAAATACTGGGCACTGAACACATTTTCCAGCCGTAATACGATGGCAATGAAGTACATGCCGATGCAGACAACACTGCATAAAAAACCGATGGAGATAGGAATGAACAGTATTTTCCGTTTCAGTTGGGTGCGTGCCAGGGCGGTTTGTGCGGCGACGAATATCATAATAATCACCCACAGAAAGTTGATCCACGGGTTATTCCAAAGAAACAAGTATTTCAGGTAGATACCGATAAAGAAAAGTTGTACAATCATCCGTGCGATACCAATCACGGTAACCCACAATAGCCCTGTCTTGAACTTCCACAAGTAGAACAGCGGAATAAGCAACAGTAGTAATCCGATGGCTAAACTGGTATATGATATGTCGATAGTTCCCACTTTATTAATTTCTTAGTTATAGTGTTATCATCTGGTTGCATCCTTGTGCAAATCCCTGGTCGTGAGAGACGGCAAGGATGGCACTTCCCTCCCTCATTCGTTTCCGGAAGAAAGCGAGTACTCTATCCGTAGAGTCCGAATCCAGTGCGGAAGTCGGTTCATCCACAATCAGCAGCGGCTTTTGCATCAGGGTGGCTACGGCAATCATGATACGTTGCCGCTGTCCTCCGGAGATCTCATTCACACGTTTATCGTACAATTCCTCTTCCAGCCCCAATTCATCGAAACAGGCAAATAGTTTGTCCAGTGAAAAGGGAGTATTCCGATTGGCTTTCAGATTGAAAGGGAGTTGCACCATTTCCTTCACCCATTCCGATGGAAGCGCCAGTTCTTGCGGTATCCATGCCACTTGCCTGCGAATTTGGTCGATAGTTCCTTTTTCCAGTAAAATGCCGTTAACGGTGATGCTTCCTGCTTTGAGGGGTACAAATCCTAAAATAGCATTCAGCAAGGAGGTTTTTCCTCGCCCCGATTGTCCAGAAATGCAGGCGATTTCCCCTTCGTGCAGTTGTAAGCAAAAACCGGAAAAAAGTGTATCTGCTCCGAAAGCGATACATGCGTTGTCTATCTGAAGTATAGTCTTGGTTCCCATTTGAAAGCAAATATAGAAAGGAATTCTGAAAAAACGGCGGATTTTTGGCTGAAATCAGTATCTTTAAATAAGATAAGCTGCATTTTTGCATAACATTTTCATGCAAGCATGAAAGTTCTGCACTCAATTTGCATTATCTTTGCTATCAGTTTTTAATAAAAGTGAGAATTATGATACAGAACGAACGTGCAAGCCGCCACGAACATGTGTTGGACGTAGCAAGGCAGATGATGACTGCTGCCCGTACCGCTCCGAAAGGAAAAGGTGTAGATATAATTGAAATAGCCATGGTCACCGGAGACGATTTAAAAGTATTGTCGGACAAGATGGTTGCCATGGTGGAAGAACACGGAATGAAGTTCTTTTTGCGGGATGCCGCCAACATTTTGCAGGCTGAATGTGTAATTATAATAGGTACGCGCGAGCAGGCGCAAGGATTGAATTGCGGCCATTGTGGTTACCCCACTTGTGCGGGACGCCCTGAAGGTGTGCCTTGTGCCGTGAATTCGGTCGATGTAGGTATAGCTATCGGTTCGGCTTGTGCCACGGCGGCCGATTTGCGTGTGGATACCCGTGTGATGTTCTCTGCCGGACTTGCTGCACAGCAATTGGAGTGGTTGCCGGGATGCAGATCCGTGTATGCTATTCCGGTCAGTGCTTCGACCAAGAATCCGTTCTTTGACCGCAAGCCGAAAGAAGAAAAGAAAGAATGATAAATATGAGTGATACATTCAATGCTGTTTTACCTGCCGAATGGGCGCCGCAAAGCGGAATACAGCTGACTTGGCCCCATGCCGGAACTGACTGGGCGCATATGCTTACGGAGGTACAAGCCTGTTTTGCCGCTATCGCACGCGAAATAGCCCAACGGGAATTGCTTCTGATTGTAACTCCTGAACCGGAGGAGGTTAAAAAGCAGATTTCAGCTACCGTCAATATGCAGAATGTCCGTTTCATGGAGTGTGAAACGAATGATACTTGGGCGCGTGATCATGGTGCAATTACCATGTTGGATTCAGAAGGTGCTTCGCTTCTTGATTTCATGTTCAATGGCTGGGGGCTGAAATTCGCTTCGGATAAAGACAATCTGATTACCCATCAGGCTGTGGAGGCTGGTTTCCTGAATGGGCGGTATGTTAATCGTCTGGGGTTTGTCTTGGAAGGTGGTTCCATTGAGAGCGACGGTTTGGGAACATTGCTCACCACGTCCGAGTGTTTGCTTTCTCCCAATCGTAACGGACAGATGAGCCGCGATGAAATCGATGAATATATCTGTTCTGTATTTCATCTGAAACAGGTACTTTGGCTCGATCATGGGTATTTGGCAGGAGATGATACGGATAGTCATGTCGATACGCTCGCTCGTCTTTGCTCACCGGATACTATTGCCTATGTGCAATGCACCGATACGCAGGATGAACATTACGAAGCTCTACATCAAATGGAAGAGCAACTGAAAACCTTCCGTACTTTGAATGGAAACCCCTATCGTCTGTTGGCATTGCCTATGGTAGACAAAATTGAGGAAGAGGGCGAACGCCTCCCCGCAACGTATGCCAATTTCTTGATAATGAATGATGCAGTGCTTTATCCTACTTATCGTCAGCCGGAGAATGACCAACGTGCTAAAGAAGTCTTGCAGGAAGCGTTCCCGGAATATGAGATTGTAGGCATTGATTGCCGGGCACTGATCAAGCAGCATGGATCACTCCATTGTGTTACGATGCAGTACCCTGCCGGTGTATTGAAATAAAATTAGAAAGATATGAGAAAAATAAAAGTCGGAATTATTCAGCAAGCCAATACAGCAGATCTTCGTACGAACCTGATGAACCTGGCTAAAAGCATAGAAGCCTGTGCTGCACATGGTGCGCAACTGGTTGTATTACAAGAACTGCACAACTCTCTGTATTTCTGTCAGACTGAAAACACGCAACTGTTTGATCTGGCGGAAACCATTCCCGGCCCTTCCACCGGATTTTATTCCGAACTGGCCGCTGCCAATAAGATCGTATTGGTAACCTCCCTATTTGAGAAACGTGCCCCGGGACTCTATCATAATACCGCCGTTGTTTTTGACCGTGACGGAAGCATTGCCGGAAAATATCGCAAGATGCATATCCCCGACGATCCGGCCTATTATGAAAAGTTCTACTTCACCCCTGGAGATATAGGTTTCGAACCTATCCAAACCTCTCTCGGAAAGTTGGGTGTACTTGTTTGCTGGGATCAGTGGTATCCTGAAGCTGCCCGTCTGATGGCATTGAAAGGTGCCGAATTATTAATCTACCCCACCGCCATTGGCTGGGAAAGCAGTGACGCCGATGATGAAAAGGCACGTCAGCTCAACGCCTGGATTATCTCCCAGCGTGCCCATGCCGTAGCCAACGGACTTCCCGTTATCTCCGTTAACCGTGTCGGTCACGAACCCGATCCATCCATGCAGACGAATGGCATCCAATTCTGGGGAAATAGTTTTGTAGCAGGTCCGCAAGGAGAATTCCTTGCACAAGCCGGAAACGACCGTCCGGAAAATATAGTAGTGGAAATAGATATGGATCGTTCGGAAAATGTACGCCGTTGGTGGCCTTTCCTACGCGATCGCCGTATCGACGAATACGGTGGATTGACGAAACGCTTCCTCGATTAAAATGCAATTTGGTAAAAGCGCAGTTTGATAAAACGTTAACGGAACGTGATTCTCCTGTTCATTATAAAATTCACGCCTCCGTAGATAAATAGTCCCAGGAACTGAGCCAAGTATTCATCACAATTCAGTGCCTCGACCAACACTACCAGAAATAGGAATTGCGCCAGGTACGCCATTCCGAAAGCGATAGAAAAGAGCAACACCTGCCTCCAGGTGTTGCTCTTCTTTTCTTTATCATCCAAAGGAAATATCCAGTGCTTGCACCAGATAAAATTATGAGTCTGTGCAATGACGTAAGCAGTTATGTTAGAGAGCATATAGTCGATGTCCAGTTCGTCCATCATCAGCCAGATGACTGCTGCTATAATCAGGGCATTCAGCGTACCGATTACCGCAAAACGGAAGATGCGTCTCGACTCTCTCACAACAAACTAACCTACTCTTATTCTTTGATATCTACGATCAGATTCAGTTCGTCCAACTGAGATGGATCAAGTGCCGCAGGAGCATCCAGCATCACGTCACGTCCACTGTTATTCTTCGGGAATGCGATGCAGTCACGAATACTGTCCAATCCGGCAAAGAGAGATACCCAACGATCAAGCCCGTATGCCAGACCACCATGAGGAGGTGCACCGTATTTGAATGCATTCATCAGGAATCCGAATTGTTCTTCTGCTTTTTCGGGAGTGAATCCCAAGATTTCGAACATCTTTGCCTGCAACTTCGGATCGTGGATACGGATTGAACCGCCACCAACTTCCACACCGTTGATTACCATATCATAAGCATCGGCACGTACTGCTGCCGGATCAGTGTCCAGTAAGGCTATATCTTCATCCTTCGGATGGGTGAACGGATGGTGCATAGCCATCAAGCGGTTTTCTTGCTCGCTCCATTCAAACATCGGGAAGTCTACAACCCACAGGCATGCGAATGTATTCTTATCACGCAATCCCAGTTGGCTACCCATTTCCAAGCGAAGCTCGCAAAGCTGCTTGCGCGTCTTCATGGTGTCGTCACCGCTCAAAATCAGAATTAAGTCACCCGGTTTGGCACCGAAAGCTTCTTTCACCTGTTGCAGTACTTCCTGCGTATAGAATTTGTCAACGCTCGATTTTACACTTCCGTCTTCTTCTATACGGGCGTAAACCATACCTTTTGCACCAATCTGCGGTCTCTTCACAAATTCCGTCAGTGCATCCAGCTGTTTGCGGGTGTAGTGTGCAGCACCTTCGGCACAGATACCACCGATGTATTCGGCGCTATCAAATACAGAGAAGCCATGACCTTTCAGTATATCCATCAGCTCTACGAACTTCATGCCGAAACGCAAGTCGGGTTTGTCGCTACCATAATATTTCATGGCGTCCGCCCATGCCATACGCTGGAACTGACCTTCCAATTCCACACCGCGGATTTCTTTGAACAGATATTTCGTCATACCTTCAAACAGGTTGATGATGTCGTCCTGTTCCACGAAAGACATTTCACAGTCTATCTGAGTAAATTCCGGCTGACGGTCGGCACGAAGGTCCTCGTCACGGAAGCACTTGGCAATCTGAAAGTAACGGTCGAAACCGGATACCATCAGCAATTGCTTCAAGGTCTGCGGGCTTTGCGGCAAAGCGTAGAACTGTCCCGGATTCATGCGTGAGGGTACCACGAAGTCACGTGCACCTTCCGGAGTAGAGCCTACCAGTACAGGAGTTTCCACTTCGATGAAACCCTGGCTGTCCAGGTAGCGGCGTACCTCAATGGTCATTCTATGGCGGAGTTCCAGATTTCTGCGTACCGACGGACGGCGCAAATCCAGATAACGGTATTTCATGCGGATATCGTCTCCACCATCCGTATTATCTTCGATGGTGAACGGAGGTGTCAGGGCTGCATTCAGCACATTCAGTTCCGATACGATGATTTCAATATCTCCGGTCGGGATATTAGCATTCTTGCTGAAGCGTTCGTTCACCGTTCCTGTAATCTGAATGACGAATTCGCGTCCCAGGCGGTTGGCGTTCTCGCAAAGTGCGGCGTCTACCTCTTCGTTGAAAACTAACTGGGTGATACCGTAACGGTCGCGGAGGTCAATGAATGTCATGCCTCCCATTTTGCGGCTGCGCTGCACCCAACCTGCCAGCGTTACTTGCTTATTGACATCGGAGATACGAAGTTCTCCGCAGGTGTGTGATCTAAACATCTTTATATTTACAATTTACAATTTACAATTTACAATTTGGCTGCGCTGTCGGGCACACGCTTAATTGCTAATGACGCGCAAAAATACAGATTTATTTTATAAAAAACTCAGATTTTCGTTAACTTCTTAATCTGCTCTTTGCTCTTATCCAATATCATCTTGTTCTTATGCACAATCTCCTCATTGATCTGCTTCAGGCCATTTATATAATCCTGTGCCCGTTGCAATACATTCGAAGAGTCTTTTTCGGCATACCGGGGGATGATTACCTGCAATCCTTCTTTGATTACTTTCACGTCAATGTTTTCCCCCATCATCATGGGATCCCCGTCAAAGTGCACTACCCCCGGTTTTGTACGGTGGATGCGCAGTGTCTGGCAGCGGAAAGTTTTGATGCGGCTATTTTGATCTATAGTTTTATTAAATAGTTGGAAAGACAGGGAGGGCACATCCAGCACCGTGAAAGGCTCAAGGATGGTCACGTCCAGTAATCCGTCCGTCAGCATGGCCTGTGGAGCTATATACGCATTGTTTCCGTATTGCGAAGCGTTGCCGCAGGCTATCAGGAAAGCCTTATACTTTAAGGTACCGTCTTCCGTTTCCAGTTCGTAAGTTTCGGGCTGATACTTCAGGCTCTCCAGTAGAGTCTTTTCTAAATAGGTAAGAGGTCCTCTCCTGCCCGCCTTTGCAAACTTCAGGCTGACAAAAGCATCGAAACCCACACCGCAGGTACAGAAGAAAGGTACTTCATTGATTTTTCCGTAATCGATGACGTCTATAATTCCTTCGTTGATGATTTCTATCGCCTTTTTAGGCTCCATCGAAATTTGCAGGTGGCGTGCAAGTCCGTTTCCCGAACCACACGGAATGATGCCCAATGCAGTTTTTGTATGCACCAGCGAGCGGGCTATTTCGTTGATCGTACCGTCACCGCCAATAGCCACTACAGCATGCACATTTTCCTTTGCTTTTTGTGCAGCAATTTCAACAGCATGTCCGGCATATTCGGTATAGATTACCTCTTGGGCATACTTTGTCTTATCCAGCTTTTCATCGAGCAAATGGAGGATTTGCTCTTTACTCTGCGTGCCGGATTTCGGATTTATAATGAATGATATTTTCTTTTTTTCTTCGTCCATGCAAGGGTTGTTTCACTATGCAATTTTATAAATGGCAAAAGTAATACAAATACTTGAATTTTTAACCATAGAGTGGGCTTTAATCCATGGGCAAATATATTTTTTAGTAAAAAAAGAACAGATAAGCACATATTTTGCTATCTTTGCCCCCTGTTTTCAAAAGGCTTGTAACTAAGAGTTAAATATTTCATATTATATAATAAACATTTCATGGGATTACTACAAGACAAATTGGCGAAATACGACCTGCCACAGCAATATATGGCAATGGGCGTATACCCCTATTTCCGCACAATTGACAGCCATCAGGATACTGAGGTGTTGATGGATGGTAAAAAAGTCCTGATGTTCGGTTCGAATGCTTATACGGGACTGACTTACGATAAAAGAATAATAGAAGCCGCAAAAGCTGCCACAGATAAATACGGTACAGGTTGTGCAGGTTCCCGTTTATTAAATGGAACTCTTGATATACACGTAGAGTTGGAAAAAGAACTGGCTGAGTTTGTCGGAAAAGACGATGCACTCTGTTTTTCCACCGGATTTACTGTAAATGAGGGTGTTATTCCGCAATTGACGGGACGTAACGATTACATTATCTGTGACGACCGCGTGCACGCTTCCATCGTAGATGGTCGCCGCCTCTCCTTTTCTACTCAATTAAAGTATAAACATAACGATATGGCCGATCTGGAAAAAGAACTCCAGAAATGCGAGCCGGATGCTATCAAACTGATCGTGGTGGATAGTGTTTTCTCTATGGAAGGCGACCTTGCCAATCTCCCCGAAATCGTACGTTTGAAGAAGAAATACAATGCCAGCATCATGGTGGACGAAGCACACGGATTGGGTGTATTCGGAAAACAGGGACGTGGTGTTTGCGATCATTTCGGTGTGACGGATGATATCGACCTGATTATGGGTACGTTCAGCAAGTCACTGGCTTCTATCGGTGGATTTGTTGCCGGAGATGCTTCGGTAATCAACTGGTTGCGCCACAATGCCCGTTCTTATATATTCCAGGCAAGTAACACGCCTGCTGCTACTGCTGCTGCCCGTGAAGCTCTTCACATCATTATGAACGAACCGGAGCGTCAGCAACGTTTGTGGGACATCACCAACTATGCATTGAAGAAATTCCGTGATGCCGGTTTCGAAATCGGTGAAACTGAATCTCCTATCATTCCATTGTATGTGCGTGATGCGGAAAAAACATTTATCGTAACTAAGATGGCGTTTGACGAAGGCATCTTCATCAATCCGGTTATTCCGCCCGCTTGTGCACCGCAAGATACGCTGGTACGCGTAGCATTGATGGCTACTCACACCAAAGAGCAGGTAGACTATGCTGTCGAGAAGTTGACGAAATGTTTCCGTGAACTCGGAGTGATTGAATAAGGATTTTCCTAAAATCAGATAAAATGAAAAGAGACTGTCTTCAAAAGGCAGTCTCTTTTTTTTAGGGAATTGATAAAATTATGTAAGTTTGCCATCTGAAAATATTAACTTAATACTAAGAAACAAATGTCTAATACCCCCTCAGCAGCTTTTTCGGATACCAAGGCGCATTACGATCTTCTGGACGGACTTCGTGGTGTAGCGGCCCTTATGGTAATATGGTATCATATATTCGAAGGCTATGCTTTTGCAAGCGATACCATGATTACGACGTTCAATCATGGATATTTAGCCGTAGATTTTTTCTTTATCCTTTCAGGTTTCGTTATTGGCTATGCCTATGATGACCGCTGGGGTAAGAGTCTTACAATGAAAGATTTCTTTAAGCGTCGTTTGATACGTCTTCATCCTATGGTGATAATGGGGGCTGTCTTGGGGGCTATTACATTTTGTATTCAGGGTTCCGTGCAATGGGATGGAACACATATCGGCATCTCCATGATAATGCTGTCTCTGCTTTGCACGATATTCTTTATTCCCGCAATGCCGGGCGTAGGTTATGAAGTTCGTGGCAACGGTGAGATGTTTCCATTGAACGGGCCTTGCTGGTCATTGTTCTTTGAATATATAGGTAATATTCTTTATGCTTTGTTTATTCGTCGCTTATCTAATAAGGCGCTGACTGTGCTCGTTGTATTGTTGGGAGTGGCATTGGCGCTATTCGCGGTCTTCGATGTTTCCGGTTATGGAAATATAGGTGTAGGATGGACATTGGACGGTGTAAACTTTGGCGGTGGGTTGTTGAGAATGCTGTTCCCGTTTTCTGTGGGGATGCTTATGTCGCGTAACTTCAAGCCTATGAAGGTGAAAGGCGCGTTCTGGATATGTACCATTGTATTGATTGCTTTGTTCTCAGTACCCTATCTGGAAGGTGCGGAGCCGATTTGCACAAATGGCCTTTATGAAGCATTTTGTATTATCGTAGCTTTCCCAGTCCTTGTATGGATAGGAGCATCGGGAACTACTACGGATAAAAAGTCAACTCAGATATGTAAGTTTCTGGGAGATATCTCTTATCCGATTTATGTGATACATTATCCGTTCATGTATCTGTTCTATGCATGGTTGATTAAAAATCAACTCTTTACTTTAGAGCAGACCTGGCAGGTTGCTTTATGTGTTTATGCATGGAATATATTGCTGGCCTATTTGTGTTTGAAGTGGTATGATGAACCCATACGAAAATACTTGGCTAAACGTTTCTTGAAGAAGAAATGATAGTTTACAACAGGGTTGAGGGGTGTTTCTGAAAAGAAGTGCCTTTTTCTGATATAATAAGATTGGGCAAAGACGGATTTCGCAGGATTTCAACTCTAATTTTAATATTTGGATTCATATTAGTTACAATATTGTTTATTTTGTTGTCATCTTGCTTTGATATTGAAAGTTTTTTAGTATGTTTGTCGCATTATTAATGAAAAACACGTCTTTTCAATGAAAAAGCAAGATTTCCTGTTTATTATTCTGGTAGTGGTAGTCTTTCTACCCTTCTTTTTGAGTGACGCGGTTTATGACTGGTATAAGTCGTTCAATGCTGAACACGGCATGGTGATGAGCTTTCTGAAGTTTGCCATTCTGTCTTCGTTGGGCGAAGTGCTGGGATTACGAATAAGTGCGGGAGTATACAACCGGAAAGGCTTCGGTATTATTCCGCGCATGGTGGTATGGGGCATACTTGGTATGGGTATCAATGCCGCTATGATTATCTTTTCAAAGGGTGTGCCGCAGTTCATGGAGTATATGGGAATGGCAAATGCTGCCGCAACGTTTACAAGTGAGGCGATGTCTCTCGATAAGGTGCTGGTGGCACTGGCCATATCGGTAACGATGAACACAATCTTTGCTCCGGTATTCATGACTTTCCATAAAATAACAGATACGCATATCCTGATGTGCGGCGGTTCTATTAAGAGTCTTATCACTCCTATTCCGATGACGAAAATCATCACCGGACTGAACTGGAACGTTCAATGGAACTTCGTTTTTAAGAAGACAATCCCGTTCTTCTGGTATCCTGCACACACCATTACTTTCATGCTTCCGCCGGATATGCGCGTATTGTTTGCGGCATTGCTGGGCATTGTGCTGGGAGTATTGCTGGCAGTGGCGGCACGGAAATAGTTTTTTTATTACCTTTGCTTCCTGCTAAACGAAAATAGATGTATGAAACTATATAGTAAGCAGGAAGCAATCGCACGCATGAATATGCTGGCAGGCTGTTCAAAGTCGTTTGTCTTTCTGATTGATTATTCGCAGGAACAGGTTTATGTGGAAGAGACGGCAGAGGTCTCACCGGAGGAGTTGATATATAACCTGAATGGATTTACGAATGAAGCAGTTGTCGGTTTAACGGATGAATTGCTTTCGGAGAGTTTGCCGGAACAGATAGAATGGATCTCACAGCCTGTTTCTTTTCAGGAATACAGGCGAGCTTTCGGGTATGTGAAAAAGAATATTCTTGCCGGAAACAGCTTTCTTACGAATTTAACTTGCCGGACTCCGGTACAAACCAATCTGACTTTAAAGGATATATATTGTAATTCCCGTGCTTTATATAAAGTATGGGTAAAGAATCGTTTTGTAGTTTTCTCTCCGGAGATTTTTGTTCGGATAAAGAAAAGGATTATCAGCTCTTATCCCATGAAAGGTACGATAGACGCTACCCTGCCCAATGCCGTACAGACCTTGATGAATGACGGGAAAGAAGCGGCGGAACATGCCACGATTGTGGATCTGATCAGGAATGATCTGAGTATTGTGGCATCTCGTGTCCGAGTGGAGCGTTATCGCTATATAGATGTGTTGCCGACAAACCGGGGACCGATATTGCAGACCAGCTCGGAGATATGCGGTGAACTTCCAGCAGATTACAAACAGCAGTTAGGTGATATTCTTTTCAGTATGTTGCCTGCCGGCTCTATTACCGGAGCACCCAAAAAGAAGACGATGCAGATTATTCGTGAAGCTGAGGGATATGAACGGGGATTCTATACGGGAATAACCGGATATTTCGATGGAGACAGTCTGGATAGTGCCGTGATGATACGTTTTGTAGAGCAAGAGGCGGACGGAATGTATTTTAAAAGCGGTGGTGGCATTACTTTCAAGAGTGACGCCCACAGTGAATATGAAGAAATGAAACAGAAAATATATGTGCCGATTTATTGAAACGATACAAGTACGTGACGGTAAGTTGCAGAATCTTGCCCATCACAACCGTAGGATGAATGAGACGAGACAGGCGGTTTTCGGAATGGTGGATCAACTGGATATTCTGGATTATACAGGGGATTGTCCTGAAAGCGGTTTTTATAAATGCCGGGTAGTTTATGGCAGAGAAGTATGTGAAGTGGTATTTTCCGCTTATACAATGAGGACTGTACGTTCACTCCGGTTGGTCGGTTCGGATACGATTGATTATCGCTACAAAAGTACGAACCGGAAGGAATTGGAAGCATTGTATGCCCTGCGCGATAACCAGGATGATGTGTTGATTGTCAGAAACAATCTTTTGACAGATACTTCCATTGCTAATGTGGCGTTAGAAAAAGAGGGAGTCTGGTATACGCCAAGGACTCCCTTATTGAAAGGCACAAAACGTGCATTGCTGTTGGAACAGGGGGTACTGACGGAATGTGATATTCCGTCAGATGAGATTTCCTCCTATTCACATATCGCTTTATTTAATGCGATGATTGATTTTCAGTCTCTGGTTCTGGAGATTAACCGGGATACGGTTATTCGTATTTGATACTATCTACCGGATTATTTCTTGCTGCCCGATAACTGTTCAGGCATACTGTGAGCAGGGTGATGCAGACAGTGAAGAACAAAGGAAGCAGGAAATGAAGAATACCAATGTGTACATGGTAAGCAAATTGTTGCAGCCAATAATTCATCAGATAGCAGACCAGGGGTACAATGAGTATAAACGCTATGCCTATGTAGTACAGGAACGGGCGATTGACAAGCCATAATATTTGCCCGAATGATGCACCGTGAATCTTCCGAATTCCTATTTCGCGTATACGTTGCTGGATAGCATAATGGGTGATGCCGAATAGCCCGAACAGTGTTAGGAATAAACTGATTGATGCATACATCAGCAGGATGCGGGAAAAGTCGGTGACTTCCTGATTATTGGAGATCAGTACCTGATAAGGGTCTTCATAATTGAATGGAGTACCGGGGTATTTCTTCTCCCATAATCCGCGAAGATGATGGATAACTGCTGTGCGATCTTGTTCGTCAAACCGTAAGGTCAATGTGGTATAGTTATCTTGTGGCGTTTCGTGCAGAATCATTCTCAGTGGAAACACATTGTTTGTGAGCGAATATTTCTTGAAATCTTTCATGACACCGATAATAGTACCTTTCTCACTCTTTTCGGGCACGTATTTAGAGATCGGTTGTCCCACCGGGTCTTCTCCTTCGGGCACAAGATAGCGAATGAAGGACTCGTTGATGATGACCGGCACAGAGGTACGGAGTAATAAATGGAATGTTTGTTTGGCATCCAGCAAGTAGAAATCGTATATATCCAGGAAGTCCGGACAGTTTTCATAAAGTTCAAGCATCAGAAGGTCATTCTTCTCTCCATTTTGGCGGGGAACGGCCATACTCATGGTATAAAGGCCTGATTGGGAAGATACAACAGACTTCACTCCGGGGATGGATTTAATGTCTTCTATCCAAGTAGATAAAGGGGATTGCCGGGAGTCGCCGATTCCAAACTCAACGATTCCTTTGTAGCGGCTTCCCTCCTGTTCTATCAGGTCCATCTGGCTACGGATTATCATAAAAGCACTTAGCAGTCCGATAGAAATCATGAATTGTAGGGTGACCAGTGCTGCTACAATGCGCTGTTTCTTACGACCTGTAAAGAAGCTGCGGTAACGGCTTTCGGACAAGGTCTGTATCTTCCGGCCCATGTATTCTGCCGGAACAACGGATAGAATGATGACAAACAGCAGGATAACAGGGAACACCTGAACGGAGAAAAGATAGGAGAACGACAGATGTGCGGATATGGTTGCATTGAATACTGCTAACAGGTCGCTCATCAACAGAATGGACAACAGGAATGCTGTAATCACCATCAGGAAAGTATCGGCAAAGAGTTGCTTACGGATTTGAAGCTGGCTTGCACCTAAAAGGCTTTCAATGTGCAAGGTGCGTATTTGCTTCAATATGCGTGAAAAACTGAGGTTGATATAGTTGAAGCAACCGATGAACAAGATTAATAAAGCAGATAACAGTCCGACGCTTAACAGGGTCTTTTGCCGATGCTCGATACACTGGTTGCTATCTTGTGTGGTAGTGGTAAAATAGGATTCCTGTAAAGTCTGGGTACGATAATACCCTTTGCCTAATAAAGTAGGAAGTTCGGTTGTATCGAAGCGTTGGCGAAAGGCGTTGAGGTCTGTTCCTTCTTTGAGAAGTATCGAACAGGTGGTTCCTTCGGGACTTTTTAGATGCGTGAGCAAGTCTGCCTGCAACATGCTTTGCGGTGGCAGGCGGAAGACGGCGGCGATACGGTAGGCACTTTGGGATTGGGGGATATCCAGCAGCTTGCCGAGGCAGTCGGTGGTACCGAAACAGCGTTCGGCCAAAGCTTGGCTGATGGCGATGGTTCCTGGGTGGGTCAATACTTCTTCTATTTTTCCTGCAAGGGTTTCGATGGGGATAAATAGAGGTAATGTGCTGTCCGCTGATAGCAGGTTCAGTTCGGAATATTCTTGGTCGTCCACACGGATTTTTGTGTGAGTGATAGCTTGTGTGCGTAGTGAAGCTTCTATCTCAGGGAATTGTGAGATGATTTCGGGGACAGATTCGTGATATACGAATGTTCCTTGCATTTCTTGTTGTGCGAATGGTAGTGTTTGTGTCAGCCGGAGGATGCGGTCACGGTTGGGGTTGTTATACTCGATGTTGTATTCGTATAGGACGAAGGCTGTCAGTAGGTTGGTGCAGGCGATACCGATAACCAAGCTGACAAGAGAGATAGTGACGAACAATTTGTTTCGCCACCAGCTACGCAGGACAAACTTCAGAATGTACATATTTAATATCTTGATATGTTATTTGAAAAGTAGGTCAATCTGCTACCCTGGGCTCGTCGAAAGATATCTTCTCTTAACACAAGGTTGTAGAGATGAGATTCTTCGATCTTGCCCAGGATGACAGGAATTGACTGAGTAAAGAAACGTTTACAGACTCACTTCTGTCACCACCTGTCCGTCGAACAGATTAATGATACGTCCTGCAAAACCGGCATCGTGCTGTGAGTGGGTCACCATGACGATGGTGGTTCCTTCTTTGTTCAGTTCATTCAGCAGTTCCATCACTTCCTTACCGTTCTTTGAGTCCAGATTACCGGTAGGCTCATCGGCAAGGATCAGCTTTGGATTGGCTACTACGGCACGGGCAATGGCTACACGTTGCTGCTGACCACCGGAGAGCTGCTGCGGGAAGTGTTTGCTCCGGTGTGTAATGGCCATGCGTTCCATTGCTGTTTCTACGCGACGTTTGCGTTCGGCGGAAGGAATGCCCATGTAGAGCAACGGCAGTTCGATGTTTTCGTATACATTCAGTTCATCAATCAGGTTGAAGCTTTGGAACACGAAACCAATGACCCCTTTACGCAGGCTGGTGCGTTGTGCTTCGGTGTATTTGGATACTTCCTTTCCATTGAGGTAGTATTCTCCGCCCGAAGGGTTGTCGAGCAAGCCGAGGATATTCAGCAATGTAGATTTACCGCAACCGGAAGGTCCCATAATTGCGACGAACTCGCCTTCTTTCACTTCGATGTTCACATTGTTCAAAGCCCATGTCTGCACTTCTTCTGTCTTGAAGATTTTTTGCAGGTTTACTGTTTTAATCATAATAGTGATAATTTTAATTAGTAATATTGTTTATTCATTTTTTATTATCTCAGCCGGATTGATATGCATGATCCGGTAAATTTTGTATGCGGTGGTGAGGAATATCAGTAAAGCTATACTGAAGAAGATTGAAATGCCCCACCCCCATCCTTGTATGCATTGCACCGGAGTGTCATCTATTGATAGCAACATGATTCTGATCAATGGATAAGCAATAGCAAAGGCCAGCAAGAAGATAACCAGATAGGCTTTTCCGAAGATTCCGGCGATAATCCACGGAGTAGCTCCATTGATTTTGCGTATGGCAATTTCTTTCTGTCGGCTGACTGTATCCATAGAAATGGCTGAATAGATGCTTAGCACGACTAATAAGACGCTGATAACGGCCAGTACCGTCATCGCAACCTGGGTGATATATATAGATCCTTGGGTGGTTTGTTTATTATCGGCCAGCGTACGGATTTCGAGTGGCAAAGTGTCAGGAACATATTTCCGGCAGATATCAGTGATACGACGGACGCCTTTGTCGGAGCTTGTTCCGGGTGCAAGTTTAAAGTAGAAATTTCCGAAACTGTTGCCGGGAAAGAATACCGAACCGATGACTCCTTCTTTCTGTGATTCTTTATAGAGCGCTTTGAAGGTACCTATGATGCGATAACTCTGTCCATTAAGTTCCACCATACCTTGCACACTGTCTTTATCTAGTTGTTGTTTAAAGCTTTCGCTAACGTAAATGCATCCTTCCGCATCTTCGTCTACTTCTTTCCCTTGCATCGGAATATTTAAAAACTTAAAGTAGCTCGGAGAACCTTCCGTATAGAAAATCCGCGCTTCCGACTGGTCTGCTTTTTTGTAGGTGCGCATGAAGAAAAATCCGTTTTTCATATGGTCCATCATGGGGAGCATCCCGACGCATTCCGGTAAAGCCTGGATATCGGTTAATATCGGATTCAGATGTTGCCACATACGCTGGCTGTTTATATTCAGGGCGATAATGTCATCCTCCTCTTGGGAAGTAAGCGGGCTATAAGCATGTCCCCAAATTTCATCCAATACCAAATGGACACCGAGCGTGCCGCTTACGAAAAATATCGAAATGCTGAGTTGAAACCACATCATGACTGAACGGAAAATGTGGCGACTGCGGTTGTTATTGATTTGGCTGATAATGCTTACCTGCCGTAATCGGCGGATGGGAAACCATATCACCAGCATACATATAGGCAGGAGTGCGACATATATCCGGAATTGTACAGAGTAAATTGCAGCCAGTGAAAATTTGGGTAAGTCATGCATCGGTATGTATGTCTCGGCAATATTTATGGCTACTTCCGTCAGCATCAATGACAGAAGGAAAGCGATGGACATCATCCAAAATACCTCGGCGAAAAGAAGTAGAAACAGTCCTTTTATCTCCGAACCCATACATTTACGCAACGCCACTTCACGCTGGCGGTTGTAGAACATCTGGATTATGAATTTGAGGAAGTTTATCAGGCCTGAAATCAAGATAAGCGAAGCAACAAACAGTATAGCCAATTTTGCCTTCTCCCAAGCTTTATCTTGCCGCATAGTAAAGTATGCGCAAGGATGCACCGTATGCTCGTCCCGTTGCCACGCTACCGACTGCAAATTTTTGTTCAGGGTTTCTATATCTGTCTCAGGAGATAAATAGCCTTCTACACTTAATGCTTCATTAGATAAGATTTCATAAGAGAAGTAACAATCTGCTTCCCGAATGCGCAAGTCATTGTCTTTTACTACATTCACCACCCTGAAGTCTTGTATCGGGTTCTCTGATATGATTTTAGGATTAGAGAGATGTATGACTGATCCGATGGGATTTCTGTTACCATAGGCTTTGCGTACAAATTGTTGTGACAGGACCACTTCATCCGGTGCCTCGGGTAAACGGTTACCATACAATAATTTCCTGCCATTGTATGCGAAGTAATTGGCATTGATTCCTTTATAGCGTATCAGGAAAGGCAAATTGCGTTGTTCGTCATCAATGACTTCTATCTCTGTAGAGTTGCCATAAGAGTGGATAGTAACACATTCCAAACCATTGACTGTTTGTTCTTCCATCCGCTTCACTTCATGACTGCGAAAAAAGGGACTTTCGCTTTGGCTGACTTCTATCCTTAGCCGTCGTTCACAGTTGGGCAAATCGGCGAGCTTTTCCTGTTGCTGAACAAAAAAACATACCAAAGCGTAGCATACGATTCCCACCGCCAGGCAAATGGCGGAAATCAGACTGTGAGTTTTATACTTCAACAGGTTTCGGAGCGATATCTTCAAATAATGTAGTATCATTGTTTCACTTGCTATTCGTTTTTAATGATTTCTGCCGGATTGCTCCTTGCTATCCGCAAGATACGGAAAAGTATTGTAAAACCTGTAATAAAAGTAACAATCAAGAATATACAGAGCCAGAAAAGCAAACCGCAATCAAAGAATACTGTGTACATTTGTTTCCACAACATCAACACAACATATACAAGAGGAAATGCAATGATGGCACTACACAATAACAGAATGATATAAAGGTGGGCAAACAATAGGATAATCTGCGGAACATCCGCCCCATTTACTTTACGGATAGCAACTTCTTTCTGACGTCGTTCTGTATCAAGCGTGATGCTGGAGTATACACCTAATAGTGTGATAATGATGCTGATAACAGCAAAGAACAAAATGATGTCTTTCAGATTGTATTCAAGAGCTTGCGAAACATGGATATCATCCAGGAATGTTTTAGCCTGATAAGTTATATTTTCAGGAAGCATCTCGTGACAAACTTTCTCAATCCATTGAGCTACTTCTTTCTGCTGTCCAGGATGGCTCTTGATATAGCAATGGCCTATATAGACGGATGAATTATAAGGTAGGAAAGCATATCCACTACTTCGGTTATAGACATCGGCCTGAAAAGGTGTGGATATTCCACAGATTGTGTAGTCGGTATTACCGCTATACAAATTCATACCGATTACATCTTTCTTCTGCATCTCCTGCCAGACATTGTCTACCACAATATCTTTTTCCGTTTGAGGAAGTCTTCCTTGTTCCATGAGAATATTCATGAAAGAGAAGAAATTGGCGGGTACAGCCATGACACTAATATCAATCCAGGAGTTCTCATTTCCTTTTTCGGTTGTTAATCCATTGCCCGACATCCCTTGCATGTAACCGACATCCGATAGCAAAATTTCTTTCACTCCTGCATGTTGCTTGAAGCGCTCTATCATAGTCAGTTTTTCTTCGTTCTTCATGAAGGGATAATCCAACGGAATACTTAAGATCTCCGCTTTCTCTCGTTGGCTTAATGTGTGGAACAAGGTATTGGCTGTTTTTTCTGACTGCAGATATAAAGCGACTGTCAGGGATACGAATACCCAGCAAATGAAAAACTGGATACCCAGCATGAGGTTACGCCCCCATTGTTTCCCTCTGCATTTATTGTTTCCATAAATACCTGTTTGCACGGTGATACGACGAATACGAATGGAAACAGACAAACATATAATGGCGCAGAGTATGATAAGAAGAACGATATATTGCAGAGCATGTATTAAAAGCGTTTCAGTGGTAAAGGTCATTGCAATGCCTGGTAAAGAGAAATTCATGTGATTCCCCAATAATTCTATGCCTGATAATACCAGTATGGAAGATATGGATATGACGATCAATGACTGTGTGAACAGCAAGTAGAAAAGTTGTTTCCAGTTGCATCCTATCATTTTCATGATACTGTATTCCTTGGTGCGGTTGAAGAAAGAACCGATAAGGAAATGGAAAAAGTTAATCAGTCCTACTAATAATATCAGTGTACCGATAATTCCGGTCACTAACCCCAAGTAGGAAGCGCCTTGTTTCTTTAATCTGGCTCCCATGCTACTGGCAGTGACAGTGTAAGCTTCGCCATACAAAGTATAGGTATAGTCTCTTTTTGAGAATTGCTTTTCTAAATCGGTACATGTAGTTTGTGGTGATAACAGCACGTAGGTATTTGCTCCCGTCATGTTATGCCGTTTGGGACTTTGTAGAAGTCCTTCACTGTCGTTTACGGTCAGCATATCTATGTTTTGCATAAAATCTAAGCTATTGTTCAGAGGAATATCTTTCATCACTGCTTGAATGGTATAGACGATACCTCCTGTTTTCGGAGTGCTTTCAGGAGAAGTATTTAGTCTTCTCATGAGAGTCATGTGTTTACCGATAGCACTTTCTGCATTACCGAATATTTTAATGGCCATAGATTGGCTCAGGATGACGGAGTTAAGAGATTGGCTTGCCATTTTCCAGTGTCCTGCCACCATTTCCGGAGTGAAGATTTTATTGTAGCAAGTATCTATTTCAATCGTTTCAAGTTCATAAGGCAGCGTCTTTTCCGGAGATAACTCTACATAATAAGGACGTTCACGAGGATAGGTTACGGATGAGATAGCTTCCGTTTCTCCCAAAGCCCATGTGCGCAATTCTTCGGCCAGAGGAACCGGAGAACCTGAAAAATATCTGTCTGCCTTACTGTCATAGAGGTTTAATTCTGCTATACGATCATGATTAGCAAAACAATGGTCTGTGTTTTCTACAAAGCGACTGCAATATATGCAGACACAGAAGCAGAGCAAACCTACTGCCAATCCAATGATGGAAATGACATTTTGTGTCTTGTACTTACACAAGTTTCTGAATGCTATTTTGAGATAATGGAATATCATATTATATTATATTTATTTAATAGGTTTCAAATCCTATGCCAAAGTTGTAATATATTGTATATAAAATATATACATGTAAAAGAAACATTTAGGTAGTGTGCTATACTGCACATACACAGTGCGAATACGCACCATTTATTCACTCTTTGTCACTTCTGCCGGATTCTGCCGTGCAGTTTTAATAACTTGATGTAATATGGTGAATAATACTAAGATAGTTACAATGTTCAATATGATGATAAACAGATCTATACTAATATTGACATGATAGGCATATTGTTCCAACCATATTGACATGGCATAATAAGAGCATGGGAAAGCAATGATGGCTGCAACGAATACTAGTGCAATGTATTCCTGGAAAAACATGATGATAATTTCACTGATAGTAGCTCCCATCACTTTCCTAATAGCTATTTCTTTTTGTCTTTGGGTGATGATTGAAGATGAAATCGAGTATATACCAAATAAAGAGATGAGAATACAAAGGAAACTCAAAATTGAAAATAACTTGAATATTGCAATTTCTGACTTATTCAATTCCTGGATTTTATTGTCTACGGTTTGCGGTTCAGTATTGTATTCATTGTATTCCCACTGATGTTTTTGCGCTAATTCATTGATGGCCTTTATCGCATTTCTTTCTGTTCCTGGAACAACTTGAAAATAATTAATTGATTGCATCCAATTATGTGCTTGTGATATGATGGTGGGATATACTTCCGTTTTCATTCCTTGTGAATATAAGTCTTTCACCACTCCTATGATTTCATAATCACTATAGTGCCATTCAAGATCACCTTTTCTGAATATGCCAATAGGAATCCGTATTATTTCTCCAATAGGATGTTCAATTCTCATGGCAGTAACAGCACTTTGAGTTAATATGATTTTGTTCAGGATAGGTGAATTGAATATGTTTCTAGGTGTATTACTATTGGTTACCCAGTCTTCTTCACGGAACAGTCTTCCTTCAATGAGCCTGAAGTTAAATATTTTATCTCCGCTATTTTGGAGTGCCAGCCTTGCAAAACGGCTTTTTTTATCTTCTTCTGTCTGTCCATTCCATTCTACGCGCTCTTCAAAGCTAGTTATATTTTTACAAACTATATAATCTGAAGCTGTAGTGGTAGCCTTTATCATAGGCAACTGCTTAATTTCTTCCAACATATCATTGCCATTTTGCTCACGTGGATTGATGCGCATTTCAATAATATTTTGAGTGTCGAAACCTACATCTACATTATGGATGAAGCGTAACTGCATATATAATACTCCTGTTGATGTTAAGAAAAACAGGCAGATAACCAATTGTAAAGACAGACTTATCCGTCGGAATATATGGTGTCTATGGGGACGCACTTTGTTGACTAAAGATTGTTTGGTGGACACTTGAATAAATTGTATAATGGGGACTGTGAGAATGATTCCAATACATGACAGGGATATAAATGCAATTGCAAGGTATTCCAGCCAAAGAGTGTTTTTCTGAATGGAAATTTGGAATATTTCTTCGAAGAATGGAGTGAGTACTTCTATTAAGCATCCGGATATTAAGCAAGCCATTAAACCGTGAAAAAGAGCTTCTGTCATTAATTGTTTCATAAGAATAATGTCATTGGCACCAACTGATTTGCGTAATTTCACTTCTCTTGTTCTTTGATAATAACGGTTTAAGAATAGATTCAAAAAGTTAAATAGTACACAACATAGCAGCAGGAAAGTCGCAATTGTAAATGTACTAATGAAGGAATATGAGAATGATTTTTCAGATGCAAAATCAAAATGTTTCTTGTATATAGGAGTTATTTTGATTTTCAGTTCTTCGGGAGTCATCTTATGTTTCTCTAATAGAGATTTTAGATGTTGAGTGAAATCTTTATGTTTTTGGTTTTTCCATAGCATTACATGGATAATGGCGTTGGCAAACCTCCATTCTTGTTCATTATTTATGTCATACTTGAACTGTTTCATTATGCGATATCCTGTGTAATGGAAAGAAGAATTAGAAGGACTATCGGCCATTATACCTACGATTCGCAGTTGCTGAGGATCTGCCAAATGTATGCCACGACTTCCTTGTTGCCTCAGGATGGAACCTAATGCTTCTTGGGGAGTTTTCCAAAATTGTCGTGCCAATGTTTCGCTTATAATAAGTTCATTTTCAAGCCTGGGTAAAGTACCATAAAGTATCTTTTGAGGGAAAATATTCATAAAAGACTTGTCTACCAATAGAAAAGCAGGAGATTTAATAATTTTGTCGTTTACTGAGTAATCTATTCCAGAATCTTCAAACGAGCAGGTTATGTCTTCTACTTCCGGACAATACTCTCGGATAAATGTTGACATAACGGGAGAAAGATATATTGAATGGGATGTCTCTGCTTGATTACAGACCAAGAAAGTGCGATTTGAAGCTGGATAAAAGTTATCATACGAAGTTTCGTAGTGCAACCAATAGAAACTAAAAATAAAGAATGCAATTCCCACTGCTAGTCCCATAATGCTTATTATGGATTGAAGTTTATATTTTACTAGATTACGGAAGGTTATTTTTAAATAATGTTGTATCATAAGTTTTACATATTATAGTTTATATATTATACTCTGATTTATTCACTCTTTATCACTTCTGCCGGATTCTGCCGTGCCGCCTGCCACACTCGCCAGCCGATACATGCAAAGATAATTATGGCTATGCCACCGGCTATGACTAAATATATCCAGGCATTAATTGTGGTCTGTTCTATATAGTTTTCAAGCCAACGTTTCATCAGGACATACCCTATTGGGAATGCGATGACAGCCGCAATAATGAGCAGAAGTATGTATTCCTTTATAAACATAATTAGAATATTCCGGATTGTGGCTCCATTCACCTTACGAACGGCTATCTCTTTGCGTCTTTGCTCGCAACTCAAAGTAATCAGAGAAAAGATACCGAAAGCAGCAATAAGTACACAAACCATGGCAACAAAGCTCAATAACTTTATCAGTGCATCTTCGGACTTAAGATATCCGGCATATTCTTCTGCTGTGTTGTATAATCTATATCTCACTTCCGGATACTCCCGACTGAATATGCTGTCTATCCGGTTTCTCAGTTCTTTCCATTTACCATCATGAAACTTAATTAAGATTTGTCCTTTTCCTAAAGAAAATCCTATATCCTTAAGAATATCCACTGCAACCAAAGTATAGGGTTGCACCGGTTCTGTCGGTGCCGTGATGTGGAAGTCTTTAATTATACCTACAATGGTCCATGTTCTGCCCTTCTGATAAAGTTTCTTTCCAATCGGGTCGCTCATTCCAAGTGCTTTTACGGCCGATTCATTAATCATTATGCTATTCGTTTCTGTCGGCTTTACTATCTCCCCTTCCAGCAATTTCAGATTGTAGAAGGACACTGTCTTTTCACAATTCCACAGACATAGCATATCTATACTCTTCGTCGCATCTTCTTTTCCGTCCCAATTATCGAAAGTCTGTGAAAAGCCTGATGATTTAGGCAATAGGCAACAATGTCCGGTTACCACCTCCCTTGTACATGAGAATTGCCTGATCTTATCAGCAATGGCTTCAAAATCATTGTCCGGATATAAAAGATTGATAGAAGCTATATTCTTTCTTTCCCATCCTAAATCTACATTCGTAAGAAAATAGATTTGCTTCATCATCACTATTATGCAGAACGTGACAAGAATCCCTATCGCCAATTGGAATGCAATACTTATTTTACGGAGTGCGTACTTGTTTCCGCTATTTCGTATGCGCGACCGTCTGATGGCGAATGGCACTAACAGAAATAAAGACAGTAAAAGAATCCCTACAAAATAGAGAAGAGATTCTCCATAAATATTTCCGGATACCCCGGACATTTTCTTAAAGGCGGGTAAAGCCGTTTCAACCAAAGCCATCCCCAATACGCCGGATAAAAATATGATGTATAGGTACTCCACAGAAAGTAGAATAAATAGCCCCCCGATGGAGGAACCGCATACTTTACGCAGTTCTATTTCACGGCTACGTATCTTCATGCGAGTGATGAACAGAGAGAGATAATTGAACAGGGAACAAAGAATCACTAAACCTCCGGCCACAGAGAATAGTATCAAATAGTAGAATTGGAAAGATGGGTTCCTGTTAACTGATGAATAATGATACTCGTCGAGTGGTATTAGCCGGATACCCTCGAACACTCTGCGGGGATCTCTCGGATCGGCTTTTGTTTTATTTGCAGCAAGTTTCTTCTGAAAGGCTATCGGATCAGTCCCTTTACGTAACTTGATAATGATTTCGAAACTTCCATTATTCCAATCATTCTGCCAGCTGCGAAAGTATTTTCCCTGTCCCCAGTAACCGAATGACAGATTACTGTGATTGAGGCTTGAGAGAATGGCACAAATCGTCAGTGTATCGTCATTATAGTTTTTAACTTCTTTGCCCAGTACATTCGTTGAACCGAACAATTGCATAGCTACATCTTCAGTCAAGGCTATCTTGTCATTGGAATACATAAAGTCCATACTTCCTGATAGAATGGATATATTGAACATTTTCATGAAGCAGGAGTCTGCCTGTAGATCATTAGTTTCCACTGTCCGACCATTTGCTTTAAGATCTACTTTTTGTCCCCATCTGGTATAGGCGCATGCAGCTTCCACCTCAGGGAAATCGTTTTTCAGAACAGTCGATGCTGGGTATGGCATAGAAGTGGAATATCCGTTTACTCCAAATACACTTTCTTTGCAAAGAATATACATTCGGTCGGCTCCTTCGTGGTAAGCGTCATACGTCATCTCATAATGTATCCACAGGTTGGCAAGGGCGAAACAAGTGAAGCCTACTGCCAGACCAAAGATGCCGATAACACTTTGTGTCTTGTATTTCAGTACATTACGAAATGCTATCTTAAAGTAATGTTGTATCATAGTTTATATTTACTTATCTGTTGTTGATTCTTGATGACTTTTATAGGATTCTTAATACTTAATTTTCAAATCTTATGCCAAAGATATAACTGATTGTATATTAGGTATATATTAATTTCTTAAATATAAATTCGGTGTGCTATACTGCACAAAAATAGTGCATATTCGCACATTGTCTACATTGAACTCTCAATTATTGGAAAGGTTTTCAAAGAAGAGAGAATATATTGGGGATATAAATACTAAAGGAATATAGTATTAAATGTAAAGTTATTTGTTTATAAGTTATAGAAAACGTCTTTCACTTTTCTCTCAAAATTGTATATTGAATAATTTCGTAACGAGAAGTATCTTTTTATTATTTATTATTGTATATCAATATGTTATATCTTCTAAAAGGGAAAAATAGGGGTCAAAATAGGGTCAGGGTCACCTATAACCCCGAATCCCCACAACAGATGAAGAAGCATTTTAAGGGGATGTAAAGAAAAATGTGACTCTTAGTACTAATGCATTGAAATTAGTCCCGTCTACACTGGGTAATCTGCCGATGCATCTTTCTTCTTCCCTCCTTAAAAAAGAATGTTTCGTAGCATGTTCTCTTTTTTGTGTCTTAAATATTTGCATTAAGCAGGAAAGAAGACACAGACTAAAAAGAGGTAGTCAAAGAGACGGATCATATTAACTTCTTGTTTATAGTATTTACTTAATCCGGGATTGTTCGTATTGTGCAAAATGCTGTCATATTAAATCTATGTAGAAACACTTTTTTATTGGACAAGAATAATTGACAATCTTTTGATATACAGCAGTTTATGTTTTTTTGCTTGAAAAAACAACTATCAGGTGGGGTTATAAGTGACCCTGACCCTATTTTGACCCCTAAAATAGCTTCCAAAAATTTTTGCAAAGCTGTGTTTTTGTTTCTTTAATTTATCGACATATATCTTGATTATCATTTATCGTCTACTGAAAAAACATAGATACATCTTGTGAAAAGTATAAATGTAGGCGATAACAAGCAATGTGATTATGCAAAATAAGCAATCTTGCATTGCAGAACATTGCTTATTTTGCATAATCACATTACTTGCCAAGTTATAGGTCCATGCGTTTTATGTTTATGCTCCGTTTATTCACTCTTTATCACTTCTGCTGGATTTTGTCGTGCAGCTTGCCATACACGCCAGCCTATACTGAGAGTAATCACTATCATAATGCCCATAAATATAAGGATGAACGGCCACACTCCTATATTCACCTGACGATTGTAAGTTTCAATCCACTGTCTCATGATAATATAGCCGACCGGGAAAGCTATCAGTGAAGATATGATCAGAAGCAAAGTATATTCCCTAAAGAAAATACTCAGAATATTGCCGATTGTAGCTCCGTTCACTTTACGGACAGCTATTTCCTTCCGTCGCAGTTCGCAAGTCAATGTGACCAGGGAATAGATACCGAACACGGCTATCAGAATACAAACCAATGAAGAGAAACTCAAAAGGCCGGATAATGCGTCCTCTGATTTCAGGTATTTGTTGTATCGTTCTTCTTCACTATCCAAAAAAAGTTTGCGGTCGGGAAGTTCCGCCAGTTGCATCTCCTCAATACGGCGACGGCATTCTTCCCAGGTTCCCGGTTTATATTTGAAAAGTACGAAACAACGCGGCCACATATATTCCAATTTGTTTGTATTGACAAATATAGCATTAGGTACATCGTTTGTAGGTGCTCTGTAAGCACAATCTTTCACTACCCCTACTATGGTCATAGATTGGGTATTTTCTTCATTATAATAGATGCGCTTTCCAATAGCTTCTTCCGGTGTCCAGCCCATAGTACGGGCTGCTGTTGCAGTGATGTTCACTTCGTTGAGTTTTGATTTATCCGAGATCCATTCTCCTGCCAATAGCTTCATATTGTAGAATTTGAAGAAATCTTCTCCTGCCAAAAACTGGTCTATACTGATAGGATTATCTGCTGTTCCGTTCAGACCATCCCATGAAGTTACCTCAAAAAGAGAATAAGCTCCCATACTGATTAGAGGCCAATAGACAGGTTTCACTATTTCTGTAACCATAGGCAGTTCCTTTACTTTTTCGGCCCAAACATTCATATCCACATTCATCCAAATACTTAAAGATGCACGATTTTGATAATCAATACCTGTATTTACATTACGTAAATGATAGAGCTGCATTTGCATAATAGTTGTACAGAATATGAAAACGATGCAGACAATCAGTTGTAAAACAACGCTCCCCCTTCGAAAAAGACGTCCTATGGCGCTTGTGTGATGGAGCGTGTGTTGCAATGAACGGCGACGGAATATGTAGACAGAGAGCAGGGCAATGATATATGCCAATATAGACATGCCTGCTATGTATAATATGCAATAACCATAGATGGACATATCTGTATCAGCTATTCCGGAATAGTGTATAAACCAAGATTTGAGCAACTCAATGAAGCCCATTCCCAAAATGGACGCCAGCAAGATAGTAAACAGAAAATCCATGCAAAGCAACGCCAACAACGAATGTTCGGAAGCTCCGTTTACTTTACGCAGTGCCATCTCACGCTTACGTGAGCGGAAACAATCGCTATAAATAGTCAGATAATTCACCAATGCGCAAAAGATGATAAGTACTCCCGTTATTGAGAAGTAGACAATGTAACGAAATTGTACGATTGTTTCGTCACCACGGACAAATTCATCCGCGTATCGTAATTGGGTAATAGGTTCCAGGTAGAAGCGTGTAAATCCGGTTTTACAGTTATATTTATCTTTCTTCATCTCTTCCGGAAAGTTACGGTTCATTTTTTTTATGAGTGCGTTGATATCTGTCCCGTGTTTCACTTTTATCAACATCCTATATCGACCGTTTCCCCATGAAGTGTCGTCACTGCTCATCCATCCCATAACAGAATATTTGAAATTAGAATGTTTCCCCCAGTCGTCTATGACGGCACTTATACGATATCCTTTCATGTTGTTGCCAGAAATCAATTCTTTCCCAATCACATCTGTAGTACCAAATAAATCGCGAGCCATCTCTTCTGTAATGGCAACTTCTTTCTCATTGGATGATGATGATAAGAAATTATTGTTGCCTTCTAAAATTTTTACATCCATCATCCGCATAAAAGTAGAGTCAGGCGCTATATATGGATATTCCGTCAACTGTTTGTTCTGCATCGTGAAAAAAGATTGCTGTTCGAATGCACACCAATCTTCTATTTCTGAATAAAAATTTTTTAAATACCCACCTAAAGCGTAGGGTACAAAGTTGTGATAATGTGTTCCGAAATGATTTTCATCCGTCCGTATCAGATAGATGCGATCCGCATCCCTGTGAAAACTATCATATGTCATCTCATATTGTATCCAGAATGTGGACAAGGCAAAGCATGCCAGACCTATTGCCAGACCGACAATACTGATTATACTTTGTGTTTTATGTTTCAGTATATTCCGAAAGACTATTTTAAGATAATGCTGTATCATGGTTTCTGTATTTTCTTTATTTTCTTTATTCTTCTTTCTCTTACTCGTATTTAATCACTTCTGCCGGATTTACATTGGCTGCTTTATAAATCTGCCAGATAATAGTCAACAATGATATCAAGGCTGTTGCGCCTATGCCTATAATAAATAAATCGGGAGTGATGGGTGCCTTATGGGCAAAGTCTTCTAAATAGAGTATTATCGCTCCGGAAGACAATGGAATAGCTATCAGTGATGCTATCCCCAATACTGAGAGATATTTTTTGATGAGTAAAGGATATATGTTTTTCCCTTGTGCTCCATTTACTTTACGCAGGCCTATTTCCCGATAACGCTGACGGATATCAAATAATGAAATGGCCAATAGTCCCAAGGATGATATAAGAATGGCAACTTTGGCAAACAATGAATAGATATCCACCACCCGCCGATCTTCATTGTACATGGAAGCTATCTCATCTTCTATCAGTTTATATTCGAAGTCAGTGCTTCCCGTAGCTTCTTCATATAATTTACGCAAGAAGTCGATAGCTTCTGCCCTCCGTTCGTGCGGATACGAAGCAGTAACAGTAATAAGCTCATATTTTTCATCAAAATATTCGATAATCATGGGAGCGGCGGACTGTGATAAATGCTTGACGTTGAAGTCTTTTATAACTCCCACGATTTCAACAGGAGGATTATACTCGGATGGAACATTACTGGAAGCCCAACTTTTGTCTTCACCCTGAAGTTTGTCACGCGTAATATCCTTGATGCCAAATACTTTTTTGGCAGATTCGTTGATGATACATTTAAAACTGTTTTTGGTAAACATTTCATCTATTGAATCATTCCATAACCTGCCTTTTAGTAGTTGGAATTCGAATAATTCCATAGAGCGTGGAGACATTCTGGCTCTTAGTACCGGTTTGAAACCATTCTCTGCCCGGTTAAGAGCGTAACGTGACGGCTTGAACTGGTGAAGCGGCATTGGTATCCTGCTCCAATGAGTAAATAATGTGCTTTCACTCATTCGTTTGTTTACTAACTCTTTATTAGCCTGCTGTATTTTCCCTTCTTTCAAAAGATCTTCTTTCTCTTTCTCATGAAATGAACTCCCTCCTTTGAAAACATACATCTTGCATTCTATCACATCATGAGTACGGAAACCGAGGTCGGAATGAAGCATGTATTCAAGTTGCCGTACAAAGAAAAGCGACATGACAATCATATAGATAGTGATGACATATTGAAAGCCAAGAAAAAGCATGCGTGAACGGACAGAGAAATGCGTGGAAGAAAGTTCGCGCATGGAAGAAACCGGAGTGTTATGAGTAAATTTTATAAATGGATAAAATGTGGTTAGCAATGGAAGCACAAATAAAATAAGAAGAGATATATTCAGGTCAAACTTTAAATTTGAGTTCGTAGGAATATACATCTCATTGTAGAACAAATGTCTGGTAATTTCAATAATCAACCAACAAATAAACAGTGCAGCTCCTGAGAGTAGCATATTCTCAATGTATATCTGAAGAAAGATTTCTTTTCTACCTGCTCCATATACTTTCTTTATACCAAACTCCCTGGCGCGTTTGGACATGATGACTGTATAAATATTGGTAAAGTTTAGGATGCCTATAATACCTACCAGAAAGGCAACAATCCATAATACACGAATATAATCTTTATTTCCGTGTTGGGATAATGCTGACTTTTCATGAGAGGTCGTATAATAATAATCTGTCAATGGTAAATACTGGTAGTGCATGGTCTGGAATGTACTCCATTCGTCTCGTGGCTGTTCTTTATTGTATTTTTCATTCAATTTGGCAATGTCCGTACCCGGTGTCATAACTACAGCATAGTTCGGATTTGAAAACCATAATTCTTCCAGTTCGTCCGATAAAAACATGTCCGGTAGCCATGATGTTTTGGTTTCCTGAGTATCCAATACACCTACAATGCGGAACTTTCTTCCGACGGAATTTTTAAAAGTCACGCCTATAGGATTGGGTACTCCATTGAGGGAATGAAGCCAAAACTCTTTAGTTATGAGCGCATCGTTGGGGCGCTTTATTTTCCCACTCCCCATATAAATGGAATAAGGAAAAATACTAAAGAATGTACTGTCTATGGACAGGGCATTTACAGTAATTTCTTGTTTCCCAAAATCCATAACCAAATCGGTACATGGAGTGAATGACGCATAACGTTCTACTGCCGGATCCTTCTCTAAGTCAGATTGGTATCCGGACAGTTCTTTGGTGCCGTCACTGATAGAACGTTCGATAAAATAAATCCGTTTGTATTCCGGATAACAGTGGTCTACTGTATTCTCCTGATGAATATATCGTGTTATGGTAAATACACAGGCAAGACTAATTGCTAACCCTATGAAATTGACAAAGGTATACACCTTAAATCGCAATAGCATGCGTATGGATAATAAGATTTGTTTCATACTCTATGTGTTTTTATTCTGTTTTCATAATCTTTGCCGGATTAATGCGTGCAGCCTTATTCACCTGCCATAACAAAGTGCCCAATGAAATGCCCGCAACAGTTAGTATGGCAATCACATATATGGATATACTGACAGGTGCTTTAACAACGAAATCCTTTGTATAAGTATCTATGAGATAGTAAGATAATGGTGCGGTAAGCAGCGTTGCCCCTCCTATCACCCATATATATTTGCGAAATAAAATTGAATATAAATTCCGTAACTGCGCTCCGTTTACTTTCCGGATAGCAATCTCGCGATATCGTTGGCGAATATCGAACAGAGAGAGCCCAAATAGCCCCAAAGCCGAAACAAAAATGGAAATGGCGGAGAAAAGCGTGAAGACAGTTGACACACGCCGATCTTCGCGATACAGTGCCTGCACATCTTCTTCCAGCCAGTGATGGTCAAATTCTTCGGTATTAAAAATCTCTTGTCTGATCTTTTTCAGATAAGAGATGAGCTCTTTCTCTTTTCCGTTTTTACAGGCTATCTGGTATTGCGAACCACCTGCCTTGGGAGATACCATAAATACAAGAGGCTTCTTACCAGCAGTAAGGTGTCCGGTGTAGTAGTTTTCTACGACTGCTTCTACGGGCATCAGAGATGTTCCGCCTTCTATAATATTTCCATCCATGCCCATGGAAATCCAAAGTGCTTTCTCTCCCCTGACAAATGCTTCATCACGTTTCGTATAGCCGAAGGCTTTCATGGCAGCCTCGTTCATGACTACCAGATATTTATTGCGTCCTTCAATTTTATCGGGCAATGCATTTTCTTTCATCCGTAGCTCATAAAATTTGAAAAAGTCAAGGGGTACCCACATCAGCATCATATTTTGTTTCACGTCTTTATCATTTATAAGAACGGATGTGCCTGCGCCTCCTGCTCCTAAGATGCCACATTGTGACGGTTCTCCACGGAACCACTGTTCGATGAAGGGACATTCTTCCAGCTTTTGCTCAATGCTCTGAGCATCTTGCCAGTGTTTCTTTTTCTGCTCTTCACTCTCTAAATACCAAGTTTTGGAGAGAGGTACTAGATTAGCATACAATATGCCCTTTGTCCGAAATCCCGGAGGAGTATCTTGCAAAAAGTGAAGGTGACTGCTGAAATACAATGATAGTATAATAAGCAATAGAGTGATGCTATACTGTATAAATAGGAAGGCTGTGCGGGTTGCAACAGACTGGCGTGATCCTCCGATGGAGCGTATAGATATGATGGGTGGCAGATAATTGTATTTGATAAAGGGATAAATAGTGGTAATTAATGGTAGAAGAACCCAAACAGTCAATGACAGTTGCCAGTCAAAAGCTGTATAGGGAATGTCACTTTCAAGCAACCGATTGGCATATCCGGAGAATATCTCAATGAAAAACCATGCCAGTAGCAAGGCGATGGATATCATTAATGCATTCTCTGTCCATAGTTGCATGAAGAGAGTGCGCCCCTGCACACCGAAGACTTTCTTCACACCATATTCCTTAGAACGTCTTAGCATGAAGACTAAATAGATATTGACAAAGTTTAATATGCCTGCCAGTAATAACAACAAGCATACTCCTGTGAGTATCAGGATGTGGGAACGGCTGCTGTAATGCCATATCTCGGGATCATCGCCGGAAGCCGCCAATTCTTTGTTCCAATAAAGTTGGCTGACAGGTAGGAAGTTATACCGTATTCTAAACCCCTGTGACGTCTGGCGGTAGACATTACTGGAAGCATTAATGGCATCCACATCGACTCCGGGCATAAAGCGTAATAGTTCCACATACATTCTGCTCCATTCTCTTCTTGTTTTAAGATCCAGGTTTACTACAATGTCAAATGTCAGTGAGGATTTGCATGCCGGTTCATCCAATATGCCGCAGATAGTGAGATGTTTGCCTCCGGAATACTCCATAGTCTTTCCTATCGGGTCTTTTTCTCCAAATACACGTTTAGCGAATTGCCGGGTGACAAGAGCTTCTTCCGGTGCTGCCATGCATTTACCCTTTAGCGGATAATTAAAGAAATGGAAGAAAGCTGTATCAGCAGCCAATAGCTGGACAGCATAAGGCTTTTCATCAATCGTCACATTATCATTGCAGGATGTAATGAAGTAACTCCTTTCTTTGACGGCCTCAGGCTGAAAATAAACAGTGTCTGCTCCGCTATCTGGTCCTACACTGCCTGGGAATACGTTGCCATCTATGTCGCGAAGTGGAATATAGACATTTTCAGCATCCGTGCAATGTGTGTTTACCTGAAGCTCTCGGTGAATGTAGCGGACTAATATGATAGTACATGCCAGACTAAGTGCCAGCCCGATTATATTAATAATCGTGTATGATTTAGAGCGTATAAGGAAACGCCAAGCGTATTTAAGTGTTTTCATATTTTCAAGTATAATCTGTTTTATTCGTTTTTTATAACCTCTGCCGGATTCTGACATGCAGCTTGCCATATCCGCCAGCCGATACTAATGCAAATGATTACAATAACTACGATCAGAATTATTACATAAATCCACCAATTGATAGAAGTCTGAATGACATATCCTTCCAGCCAATGTTGCATGACGATATAACCCGCCGCAAAAGCAACAATTGCAGCCAATGCCAGTAATATCATATATTCCCGGAGGAATATACTGATAATGTCCGAAATGGTAGCTCCATTCACTTTACGGATAGCAATCTCTTTGCGCCGTTGTTCGCATGATAGATTGATTAAGGAAAATATTCCGAAGACTGCAATAATTCCACAAACAATAGATGCTACGGTTAACAGCTTCATCAAGATATTCTCGGAAGCGGTAGCTTCTTCTATTATATGACTTACGCTCCGTGACCACATGTAAAAATCAGGATAACTTTTCTTTATATGATTGTTAATAGCCTTCAGAACGTCTTTATATTCCCCATGATACGTATAAACATACTGTTTCCGGGGAGGAAACTTCGATACAGTATATATAGCCGGCAAAGCCTGCGTGATGGGTGAAAGGCGGATATCTTTCAAAACACCGGCTACCACATAAGATTTATGAAACTTCTTTCCAACAGGGTCTTTCCAACCCAGTTTTTTTGCTAATGATTCGTTTATCAGTATGTCATTAGGGCTGGATGACTCATCTGGGAAAACACCGGCCACTAACTGTAATCCTAATAAATCGAATGTTTCTTTTGAAATCTGGAAATCATTGACAGCTACTTCTTTATCTCCCGGTTGTTTGCCATCCCATTCTACGGCTGTAAACATAGATTGGGCTAATCCCGGTAAGGGGAAATTTGAGACTTCCCGAAAATCAATGTCCGGAATTTCTTTCATTAGTTTTACCCAATGTTCTTTATCACTGTCAGGGATACCTTCAAGATAGGCCACATACTCTATATCAGTATTGGTGACTCCCATGTCGGCAGATGTACGCAGATGATGCAATTGTTTCATCATCATTATTGTACAAAATATAAAACCAATACTGACCACCAATTGAAACCAAACCCCTATCCGTCGGTAGAAGGTAGAAAAGCGACGGGTGATAGCGGAAGATATAGCCGACTGTAATGTAAAACGCCGTTGAACCAACAAGGTGAGCCAGGCAAAAAGTAGAACGGTTCCTATGACGATTGACATATAGATAAGCGTCTCTTTATAAAAAAAGAGATTATTCTCTTCAGTGATGTAAGACCAGCGCTTGAATATGGGGAGAGAAACTTCCACCAATAAGAAGCCGACAGGAACTGAAGCCAGCAGTAGTAATACAATCTCAGACATCAGCAAGGCGACCAGACTTCTTTCCGATGCTCCATTCACTTTACGGAGTGCCCATTCACGCTGCCTCATGCGAATGCGTATCAGGTAGATAATGAGATAGTTGGATAGTGCTCCCAAAACGATTAGCAGGCTGATCAGACAAAAGAGGCGGACATATTCTATACGGATAAATATATTGTATTTGGGATGTGTATAATGATATTCCGTTATAGGAGTAATGTGAACAGGATATTTCCGTATATTTCCTTTCATATCGACTTCTATATCTTTTAGCTTTTTACCCAAAGCGTCCATGTCGGTACCGGGAGCAACGCGAAACAAGGTAGTTCCGGATGCATAGCCCCAGTCCAGATATTCCGGGGCTTTTCGCCTTGAAATCACGTCGAATTCATAATTAGAATGTCCTTTCCATTTTTGAACCACGGCAGTAACAGTCATTTTCTTATCAAGCGGAAACTCCTTGCCAATAGGTGATTCCTTACCGAAAAGCAAGCGGGCAGCTTTATCGCTAATGGCTATCTCATCGGCAGTATTGTACAAAAACTGCAAACTGCCTTCCAATACCGTAACCGGAAACATGGAGATAAAAGCACTGTCTACCGATATCATGGTCCAATGCCTGTTCTGATCATCGTTATACTCTGTTGTGAAGTTTGTATAAGTCGCAACTTCTATTTCAGGAAAGGTATTGACCAGATGAGGGGCCAGCAAAGGAGAAGTCGTAGTTGAGAAACCACTGGTTCTAAATACGGAAGGAACACTTGCCACATAGACTCTGTCGGCTCCATCATGGAAATTATCATAACTTTGCTCATAATTCATCCACATGCCGGACAGGGAAAAGCTGACAAAACCTACGGTTAAGCCAATAATGCTGATCAGAGTCTGCATTCTGTACTTCAACAGGTTTCTTATTGCTATTTTCAGATAATGTTGTATCATGTATTTGTTCTTTACTTTAATATTAGCTCTTCCGCTTCGCCAAAGTTATCATATCCTGTTGTAATAACCCAATCTCCGGGTTGCAAACCGTCTGTAACCTCGTATTGCTGCGGGTTCTGGCGCCCGATGCTGAGAGGAACACGTGTAGCTTTGGTTTTGGATGCATTCAGTTTGTATATCCATTGTCCACCGGTGGATTGATAGAAGTTGCCACGAGGGATAACAATAGCCTGTTCCGGTTGCCCCAATTCTATTTGTACGCGGAAACTTTTACCTACACGTACGTTGTCAGGCATTTCTCCGGTAAATACCAAGTCCACATCGAAAGTGCGGTCTTTTACTTCGGGCACTACTTTGGTGATGCGGAGTGGATATTTGCGTCCTTGATAGTTAATAGTAGCGGGAAGCCCTGTTGTGATGCGGTCTATGTAGTATTCGCTAAGAGAAGTGTGAATTTTATATTGATCTAATACCTTGATTTCTGCAATGCCTTGGTTGGATGCTACTTGTTGTCCAGGGGTGACTTTTACAAAGCTGAGCTGCCCGGCGACGGGGGCCTTAATTATTAAATTGTCCAGTCGTTCGCAAGCACGTTCATACTTCTTGCGTTCGCGTTCCCGGTCATTATGGATCAAGTCCTTGCGAATAATGGCAACGACGGAATCCTGACGTAAACTCTCGCGTTGTAACTTTGCCTTCTTAACATTATAATTGTATTCATCTTCGGCAACTTCCAACTGAGCTTTGCTTTTAATTCCCATTTTAAACTCTTCCTTATCGAGATTGAAACTTTTTTGAAGACGAGCTAACTCATAGTTGGTCTGTAAAGTTTGTTGTTGAAGGGTCAGGCTCTTTTGCTCCATTTCAATCTCTTTCTCACGGAAAGAAATCAGTTGCTTTTCCAGATCATCGCGTTGCTCTTCGATACTATGTATCAGATCGGGATTTTCGAGTACAAGGATCGTATCTCCTTTCTGTAACAGGCTTCCCTCCTCGCCTACAATGCGATCTACGCTTCCTGATTCACGGGCATTAACGATAATGGTAAGAATGGGCTGGATAAGTCCTTCCACGTCTACATATTCCATGAACTTATCATTCTTAACTTCAGCAATCTGTACATTCTCCTGGTCGATGCGCAGTTTGCTGGGGCCGGCAGAAAGAATGATAACGTAAATGATGAAAGCAAGGAATATAATTCCTCCTGCCAAATAATAACGGTAGCGAATGTACCAGGGCTTCTTTTCAAGTTTAATATCCATAGTGCTTTTATTGTTTTACAATTTATGATCAGACGTATGATATGACTTTTTATTTCTTTATCATTGCATCCATTACTTCTTCTATTTTCTCAGTTTCCGTTAGCGGGGCATCTTTTTCAAAATCATAAAGTGTCAGGCTGCGGAGAGTATAGTACAGGCTCCAATAATTATATAATGCAGTTATATAATTACGTCGTGCAGCATCCTTTTCGCTGATAGAAGCGTTGAGGTCAAGTACGGTTGATTTACCTAAAATATAGAGCCGTCGGGCTACATCCGCGCGTCGTTGCGCTGTTTCATCCGTGCGGGCAGCAATGTGTACGCGCTGGGATTGCAGATTGAATTGTTTTACCAGTTTGCGGACATTCAATTCAAAGTCTGTTTTATCTTGTTCTACCTGAGTGTAAGTTAAGTCACGGTTAGATCGGGCTACCCGAATCTGCCCTTTCCCACGTCCCCAGTCTAATATAGGCAGACTAATACCGAGGGTAACATATTGTTGATCCAAAGGGTTATGATAGGCATCTTTAAGTTTATCTCCAGTCTGTGTCAATCCGAAACGGAGGTAAAGATCGGCTTTCAGTCCGGCATTAGCGCGGGCATTAGCCACTTTGCTTTCACTTTCCAGTTTGCGACGTTGCATGTTCAGTATATCCGGACTATTTTGGCGTGCTGTGATTAAAGCGGCATTCAAGTCTATCTGAAGATTGGGTACATGGTCGCTGACATCGACTTTAATCAATACATCTTCTTGGATACCAAGGTATGAGCGAAGCTCCTGCATACAGTTTTCCACTTCAATATGGGCATTCATACGATTGGTCTCTTCTGTCAGTTTATTCAGTTCCAGTTGCAACATCTCATTTTCGGTAATAGTACCTATATTATAGCGTCCTTGTGCATAGGTATATAAGGTATCTGCATTGGCATAGTTGGTAGAAGCTATTTCATAGTTACTTTGTGCTGTGGCAAGGGCAAAGAATTTTTGTGTAGCATTAGCGGCTACAAGCTCCAGAGTTTCTACATAAGTCTTTTTGGCTTCCCGGTAACGTAATGGTTCGATACGACGGTTCCATTTCAGACTGTTGTATCCGAAAAGCGACTGACTGTAGCCGATATTTATAGGTGATGTCTGCCAGGAAGTAGAGTGATCGCTAAACAAGTCAAGACGTTGGGCAGAGGTCTCCACGAACAATGTACCGCCTGTCCATGGAATATTCTGCGTCAAACTTAGAGTCAGGTCGGTACTCAATAGGTTTTGTTCTACAAACTTTACACTACCGTCGCCCATGGTGACTTTGTTAATGGCACGGTTGAGATAAGGATCGGAAGTCAGTTTCAGAGCAGGCAGATAGTTAGCCTTATAATATTTGTAGTTCCAATAAGCCGAGCGGAAGCTATGTTGGGCAGTTTGTGCATCAGGCGATTGTCGGCGAGCACGCTCTATGGTTTGCCCTAAGGTCAATTCCATGGTATGTTCTTGGGCAGTAGCAGTTACCAGACTACCGCAGGCTATCAATGATAAAAGTATATTTTTGTACATAGTATATTCCTTTTAATAATAGATATTCAAATCTTGTGCCAAAAATATAATTAATTGTTATATAGTATATTACTTCAGAGAAAGGGAATCTTACTCTGTGCCATACCGCACAAAAATAGTGCGTATACGCACACACAACACATTGATATATTACCTATCTTTGCCGACAACTGATGATAGAAAAACAATAGCTTTTATGGAACAATTAGGAAAGATACTGATAGTAGACGATAATGAGGATGTGCTTTTTGCCCTTAACCTTTTACTGGAACCTTATGCAGAAAAGATAAAAGTAGCAGTAACCCCTGATCGTATTGAACACTTCATGACGACTTTCCAGCCCGATATAATATTACTGGATATGAATTTCAGTCGCGATGCTATAAGCGGGCAGGAAGGTTTTGAGAGCCTGGAACAAATCTTGCGTATCGATTCTCAGGCAGTTGTTATTTTCATGACAGCATATGCAGATACGGATAAAGCAGTACGGGCAATTAAAGCGGGCGCCACCGATTTTATCCCCAAACCATGGGAGAAAGAAAAACTGCTTGCTACCCTCTCGTCCGGTATCAAGTTGCGTCGTTCCCGATGTGAAGTGAATCTGCTGAAGGAACAGGTGGAAGTTCTTAGTGGTGTGGGCAGTGGCGTAGAAGAATCTATAATTGGTGAATCAGCTGCGATGCAAGAGGTGTTTACAACGATAGAGAAATTACGCGATGCAGATGCTAATATTCTTATTCTTGGTGAGAATGGAACAGGTAAAGATGTAATAGCACGTTTGTTATATCGCTGTTCGCCACGCTATGGCCGCCCCTTTGTAACGATTGACCTTGGAAGTATTCCTGAACAATTATTTGAAAGTGAATTATTCGGTTACGAAAAGGGAGCATTTACTGATGCCCGAAAACCGAAAGCCGGACGTATGGAAGTGGCAACGGGAGGCACGCTGTTTCTGGATGAAATCGGTAATCTTTCATTGCCTATGCAGGCCAAGCTACTGACGGCCATTGAAAAACGACAGATCAGCCGTTTAGGCAGTACGCAATCTGTACCTATCGACGTGCGTTTAATTTGTGCCACGAATGCAGATATCCGCCATCTGGTGGAAGAAGGGAATTTCCGGCAAGACTTACTCTATCGTATCAATACGATTGAACTGCACATCCCTCCATTGCGGGAGCGAGGGAATGATATTATCCTCTTGGCAGACCATTTTCTGCAGCGCTATGCCCGTAAATATCAGAAGGAAATGCGGGGCTTGACGCGTGAAGCAAAAGCGAAATTACTGCGTTATCCCTGGCCGGGGAATGTGCGTGAGTTACAACATACGATGGAGCGTGCCGTAATTCTGGGTGACGGTTCGTTGCTTCGTCCCGACAATTTCCTGTTTCAGGCTTCTTCACCCCGTCCTAAGAAGGAGGAAGAAGTACTCAATCTGGAGCAATTGGAACGGCAGGCTGTAGAAAAGGCTATGCGATTGAGCGAAGGGAATATGACGCGGGCCGCGGAGTATCTGGGAATCACGCGCTTTGCATTGTATCGGAAGATTGAGAAGTTGGGATTATAGTTTAATTAAATTCTTCATTCTTCATTCAAACCATTTATTATGAAGCGGTATTCCTTAATTGTTATCTTGCACATCTGTCTTCTGGCAGTACTTTCTGTAGGCGTCTATGTGTTATTTTGTGCAGACTTGTGGTTTAGTATGCTTATCACATTCTTGTTTCTTTTGGGGACGGGTATACACCTTTATTATATACAGATGAAACAATTGCAGATGATACGTCGCCTGACAGGCAGTTTGCGTTATAATGATATGACACAGGCTTTCCATCCACCTTATAAAAATAAGCTGATGACAGAGATGGCTGTAGAATTATCAGAAACCCTACAGGCTTTTCGTGCCCGTTTACTAGAGGAAGAAGTGAAACACCAGTATTACGAAAGTCTGTTGAATAAAGTGGATACCGCTGTATTAGTGACTGACATGTCCGGGCGTATCGAGTGGTTGAATCGTGCTGCTACTGCTCAACTGGGGCAAGATCCACAGTTGCCGTCCGAATTCTTGAATCTTCCCTCAGGTGAAACACAAGTCATGCGTATTCATCGGAATGGGGCTACTTTGGAAATGGCCGTAGCTACTACCCTTTTCGTAGCTCGTGGCATGGAAAGGCGCCTCATTAGTTTGAAGAATATACATTCTGTATTGGAACGAAATGAAATGGAAGCCTGGCAAAAACTAATCCGTGTACTCACCCATGAAATCATGAATTCCATTACGCCTATCATCTCTCTTTCCGAAACATTGAGTGAGCGTGGAGTGCCTGTGGCATTAAAAGACGCAGGAGGCGAAAAAGAATATGCCGTAATGCTGCAAGCCATGCAAACTATTCATCGGCGTAGTAAGGGACTGTTGGGGTTTGTAGAAAACTATCGTCGTCTTACCCGTCTCCCCGCTCCCGTCTGCGCGAGTGTATCAGTTCGGGAGCTGTTTACTGATTTGCAGAAACTCTTTCCAGACGAAACGATTCATTTTGAACTTCCACCTTCAGAGAAAATATTGAATGTGGATCGTGCCCAGATAGAACAGGTGCTTATTAATCTGCTAAAAAATGCCCGTGAAGCATCTGGCCGTCGCGAAGAACCCAGAATTGAGGTAAAAGCTGCTTTTGCACCCAAAGTGACTTCTTCTCTGACTTCCTGGCGTTGTACTATTACTGTTCGGGATAATGGTGAAGGTATCTTACCCGAAGTACAGGATAAAATATTTGTTCCGTTCTTCACGACGAAAACTGCCGGTTCGGGTATTGGACTCAGCCTTTGCAAGCAAATTATGAATCAGCATGGGGGAAATATTTCTGTTTATTCGGAAGCGGGAAAAGGTAGTTGCTTTACTTTACAATTCAGTTAGATGGACATTGCATCTCAAAAGGTTGTTTTGAGTCTATTAAAAAATACAAATATTATATAATCGTAAAAAATCTGTGTCGATATTTTATTGCTTTTAACAGCTACTAATTTTTCCATTATTTATTTTTGCAGCCACACAAATCGATAACTCATATTTAATTAACCATAAAATTCTATATGATTATGCGAACTAATTATTTGCTGCTATTAACCATTTTATTGGGTTTGATACCCATGAATTACACACATGCCTCTGATTCTGTACCAAGCGTGTTTCTTTATTCTCCTTACACAAAGATTTCCGTTTCTCCGGGAACGAGCATTGACTACAAAATTGATTTAATCAACAATTCGGATGCACCGGTCAATGCCGATCTGTCCGTAACAGGACTACCTGCAAGTTGGAAGCGTGAGTTAAAATCCGGTGGTTGGAATATTAACAAACTGGCAGTTTTGCCTAATGAAAAGAAAGACTTTAACTTGAAATTGGAAGTACCACTGAAGATAAATAAAGGTAGCTATAATTTCACAGTCTTCGCCGGAGATTGCCAACTTCCTCTAACAGTCACTGTAGCCCAGCAAGGTACTTATCAGACTGAATTTACTACTGACCAGCCCAATATGCAGGGAAATTCTAAATCCACATTCACCTTCAATGCCGTACTGAAAAACCAGACTGCTGATCAGCAGTTATATGCTTTGATGTCCAATGCACCCAGGGGGTGGAATGTTATTTTCAAACCTAACTATAAACAGGCTACCTCTGCACAAGTGGAAGCAAATGCCAGCCAGAATGTATCGATAGACGTCACCCCACCCGCCAATGTAGAAGCCGGAAATTATAAGATTTCAGTACGTGCGGTTGCTGGCAATACATCTGCCGACCTGGACTTGGAAGTAGTGGTTACAGGTACCTATCAAATGGAACTGACCACTCCACGAGGATTGTTGAGTACTGAGATTACTGCCGGAGATGTGAAGCGCTTGGAACTGGTAGTCAGGAATACAGGCTCTTCTTTACTAAAAGATATACAACTTTCATCCGGTAAACCTACAGATTGGGAAGTTTCTTTTGAGCCGGCTAAAATAGAGATGCTGAAAGCCGGAGAAACAACTACTGTTACGGCTGTAATGAAGGCTTCGAAAAAAGCCTTGCCCGGCGATTATATTGCAACCATGGAAGCCAGAACTCCCGAAGTGAATGCTACCGCACAATTCAGGATTGCAGTAAAAACACCTATGCTTTGGGGGTGGGTAGGAATATTAGTTATCGTTGTAGCTGTGGGAGGTGTCTACTATCTATTCCGAAAATATGGAAGGAGGTAATTATGGGCGAACAAGTGATTGTACTTACCGATTTGACAAAAAAATACGGTAATTTCACTGCTGTTGACCATATTAGCCTGTCAATCTGCAAAGGAGAGATCTTCGGATTATTAGGTCCGAACGGTGCGGGAAAATCCACAACTATCCTGATGATGCTGGGGCTGACGGAGCCGACTTCCGGCAAAGTGGAAATTTGTGGAATAGACTCCACTACAAACCCTATTGAGGTTAAGAAGAGAATAGGTTATCTTCCCGAAGACTTAGGCTTTTATGATGAAATGACAGGATTGGAAAACCTTGTCTATACAGCACTTCTGAATGGTCTTTCAAAGAGGGAGGCTGAGGAGAAAGCAAAGGAGCTCATGCAGCGGGTAGGGCTTTCCGAACAGGCAAACAAGAAGACTGGAAAGTATTCCCGTGGTATGAGGCAACGTCTGGGATTGGCAGATGTACTGATTAAGAATCCGGAAATCATAATCCTGGATGAACCGACATCGGGTATCGATCCTGCCGGAATTCAGGAATTTATTGAATTGATTCGTAATTTGAGCAGAGTGCATTCCTTGACTGTATTGTTTTCTTCCCATAACTTGGATCAGGTGCAGAAAGCTTGTGATCGTGTGGGTTTGTTTAATCACGGAAAATTATTGGCACAGCTTGATCTTGAGGAGATGGAGGGTAAACAGGTGGAACTTATTGATGTCTACAATGATTATGTAAAGGAAGGAGGTGAGAAACATGAACAAAGTTGAGCAGCCTTTCTGGGTTATTGTGAATAAGGAAATCCAAGATCATGTACGTAGTTGGCGCTTTATTATCTTACTTGCCATTATTACACTAACCTGTATGGGAGCTTTGTATACATCACTCACCAGTATGCGCGAGGCTATCAAGTCAGGTGGTGTGGAAGATACTTTTTTCTTCCTGAAATTGTTTACTGTATCGGATGGTACGTTACCTTCCTTCGTTTTATTCATTAACTTTTTAGGACCGTTGCTAGGCATTGCTTTGGGATTTGACGCCATGAATTCGGAACAGAACAAGGGAACGTTATGCCGCATATTATCACAACCGATACATCGTGATTGCATAATCAATGCCAAATTTGTTGCTGCATTGATCGTGATTACAATTATGCTGTTTGTATTAGGGTTCCTGGTGATGGGTGCCGGATTGATTGCTATTGGTATTCCACCCACGCCGGAAGAATTTGCCCGTATCATTTCCTTTTTGGTCCTCAGTGTTTTCTATGTAGGGCTTTGGTTGAATATGGCGATACTGTTTTCACTTTGTTTCCGGCAAACGGCAACTTCAGCCTTGGCTTCTTTGGCAATATGGTTGTTCTTTAGCGTCTTCTATACGATGATTGTCAACTGGATTGCCAAAATGTTGATGCCTTCTGATATGATGTCTCCTTATTATGCCATTGGCTATCAGAAAATAGTTTGGGGTATAACGTCGTTGAATCCGTGTGAGTTATTTAATCAGGCAACTTCTGTATTGTTGATGCCGTCTCTCCGAAGTTTGGGACCATTAATGATGGAGCAGGTCCAAGGGGCTATACCCAGTCCTCTCCCATTGGGACAGAGTTTACTGGTTATATGGCCACAGTTGACAGGATTGATTGCAGTTACAATACTTTGCTTTGCCCTTTCTTATATTATATTTATGCGTAGAGAAATTCGTTCAAGGTAATTGATTGGTTGGGGTAAGAAGAAATCCCTGACGACTTTAAATATATAAAGTATCGTCAGGGATTCATATGTTGTAGTTTGTATTATTTCTGCCTTACATACTCTAAAGTGTATCCGTAGTTAGAACTCAGTACTAAAGAATCCGGTGTTAACTTGTCTATTTTCAGAGTATCCACACCTTCAATTTCTATTCCATTACCAATGCTTTTTACTGTCAGGTAAAGCTGATCGCCTTGCTGTTCCCATTCTTTGTATACCAGTGTGTGCATATTAATGGAAGATGCTTCTCCATTCTCTTCCAGTTTGATGCCTTGTACTTCTCCGGGTTGTCCATTAATGGGCATTACCCACGATCCTACTACTGTAACGGGGGCTTTAGTGCCACCACATGCAGCAAATACGACTGCCATGACAGCCATACTAAAGATTTGTTTTTTCATGATGTCTTTTTTATTATAGTGTAACGTTGAAATCAGCCAATTGTTTTTCGGGGCATAAAGTTAGTTGAAAAATATCGTTTTGCCAGCTATTATTTTATGTTTTCTGCATTCCTATCTAATATATATGTTGGTGAGGTATGTTGATATCTCTGCTACCTATCCGGATATAGTCAAGTCCGTACCAAGTCCGTATAAAGGTACCTTTATTGGGAGTTGATACGGACTTGGTACGGAGATGACACGGAGGTGACTATACTTTAATGAGCATTCAAGACCTCTTCTGAAACTTTTTTAATAAAAAAACTTCAGTTTTCTTTGCTTATTACAAAATACTCGGGGTGTAGCGCAGTCCGGTTAGCGCACCTGCTTTGGGAGCAGGGGGTCGTGGGTTCGAATCCCGCTACCCCGACTAAAAGGAATAAGTTACTGAAAATCAGTAGCTTATTTTTGTATATAGAAATATCCAACAAAATAACTGTCTATAACTGTATATTAATTGTCTATTGAGTTAGTAAATCATCAATTCAAAAACTCAAAATTGACAAATATGGCAAGGAAAAGATCGTTGGTAATCTTACCTAAGTTAAAGAACTGTGGTGGGGATTTAAGTAAGAAGTGGTATGTGGAATATTCCTGCCGGGACCCGCAGACCAATGAGATGAAGAGATTTAGGCACTATGATGGTTTTGCAGAACTGAATACTGTTCAGGAACGTGAAGCTCATGCGAAGAAAATCATCTCAGAAATAAAATTGAAACTCGAAAAAGGGAACGATCCTTTTAGCGAGAAGAAAGTGACGTATCAGGATGAACTAATCTATCAAGCTACAGTGGCACGCTGGGGAAATCAGCGGGAAAGCGTCGTTAATATTCGAATTTACCTTTCCGACTTCTTATTAATGAAGAAGGCCGAAGTCTCCCACTCTACTTATCAGACTTATTGTTCGAAGCTTCGAATATTCTGTGAATGGATGGAATTACAGGGTTTTGCAGATAAACATGTTCGGTGTATTTGCCAGGACCATGTCCATAAATTCTTTTATCATATAGCTGGAGAGAATCATACAAGCCGGAGAACTGTATTGAAATACAAGCAGCTCTTGCATACTTTCTTTGACTTTCTGATGAAGACAAAAGAAGTGATTGCAGTAAATCCTGTGTCAAACATTCCACAACTGGGTGAAAAGCGGGATGAAGCTGCAAGGCCTATTCCGGATAAGGATCGTAAAAAGTTGATTGCATATATGGAAGAGCACGATCCACAATTATTGCTGGTTTGTCAGCTGGAGTACTATTGTGCGATTCGGCCGAATGAGTGCCGGCAATTGCTGATAAGGGATATAAACTTAGAGACTGCCACTATTACAGTACGACAGGATATCAGCAAGAATGGACTCACGGAAACGGTTAATATTCCAAGGCAGTTGTACGAGTATTTAGGAAATATCCTCCAAATTGGAAGATATCCGGAAGATTGGTATCTCTTTTCCAGAGATGATATGCCTGGAAAAAATAAACTTGGAAAAAATACTTTTCGATATAGATTTAACCGGATCCGAGATATCTTGGGGCTAAGTGAGCGGTATAAGCTATATAGTTTCAAACACACCGGTGGTGTGAAATTGGTAAACGCTGGAGTGAATACGTGGGAACTGCAGAGACACTTTCGGCATAAATCAATTGATACGACGGAAAAATATGTAAAGCGGAACTTCGGTGTGCAGAGTAAACTGATAAGGGATGATTTTCCAGATATGTAGATTTATTATTTGTAGGAGGCTTATTGTAGCCTCCTACTGTCCTACCGTCCTACATATCCTTCATACGTATCAGATGGTCATCGAGTGTTTTAAAATTGCATTTCAGTTTTCGGCTGATGGCTGCTTTAGAGTAGCCATAATCAAGCATTGTCTGTATGATCTTCTCTTTTCCAGAGAGTTTATAATGAGTATTCTTGTCGCCTTTCTTCCGGCCCAATTGTTGGCCACTTGCTTTACGTCGTGCCAACCCCTCTTTGGTACGTTGAGAAATCAAATCACGCTCAATCTGAGCAGATAAACCGAAAGCAAAAGCCAGTACCTGGCTATTGATGTTATTGCCGAGCTCATACCTTTCCTTAACAGTCAGAACAAAGGTTTCCTTTGTCATACACAGGTTGAGCATCGACATAATTTGCATTAGGTTCCTGCCAAGTCGACTGATTTCAGAAAGTACGAGAGTATCTCCTCTCTTCATTCTCTTTAAAAGTGGACCCAACTTTCTATCTTTAGCGGCCTTTGTACCTGATACTGTTTCTGAAACCCACCTATCAATTACTAACCTGCGCTCGTTTGCAAAATTCTGAAGCTCAAATCTCTGATTCTCTACCGTTTGTTTATCAGTGCTGACACGAATATAAGCGTAAACCATTTTTGTCCGTAAAAGTAGTAAACTAAAACAGCCTGAACAAATCATGCATCATACGCCCGTTAAAA